>Ga0081539_10000085_pt1 | contig 217816 bp, 198 predicted proteins | sample TabmetS4T2R2_FD_71023 | JGI IMG/M metagenome (GOLD analysis project Ga0081539, IMG submission 71023) | Tabebuia heterophylla rhizosphere microbial communities from the University of Puerto Rico - S4T2R2 | ecosystem: Host-associated > Plants > Roots > Rhizosphere ... | reverse complement strand
CCGGGGGCGGCCCGCCGGGCGGGGGGCGCGGGGCGGGGGGGGGGGGCGCGGGGCGCGGGGGGGGGGGGGGGGGGGGGGGCCCCCCCCCCCCACGACCGAAGAATTCGCGTGTCGCAGCCCTATCACTTCACCGCCGCGCCCAGCCTCTCCGTTCGGGGGATCCGAGCGTTCGCAGGACCGCCCGCGGCGCTCACCGACCGGGCGTTGTTGAGGTACGGCCGGATCGAGTGACCACAGGCAGAGCTCTCCTGGCTCAGCGTCCGGGACCGATTCGTTTCTGGACCCTGGGGTGATGCATCCTCGAACACATGCGGGACGATTCCTACGCCCCCGGCGCGCCGCGCCTGGGACCGTACGAGGACACCCCTAGACTCGCCGTCGAGGCCCTACGTGGCGATGTCTTTCGTGATGCCACCAATCGCACCGTGAGCCTCACGGCCAACACGGCCACCTTCCCCACCGTGTTCGGAGCTGGCATGACGACGACGAGTGTTGGCGACCCCTTGGTCGGTCACCTGCTCGACGGCCGCTACCAGATCACCGACCGGCTCGCCCGCGGCGGCATGGCCACCGTCTACCGCGCCATCGACACCCGGCTGACCCGTACGGTCGCGGTCAAGATCATGCACGTCGGGCTCGGCGACGACGCGGAGTTCACCCGCAAGTTCGACCGCGAGGCCCGCGCGGCGGCCCGCCTGTCGCACCCGTGCGTGGTCTCGGTCTTCGACCAGGGCCAGGACCGCTCCGGCCCGTCGGCCGGCGGTCGGCCGTACATCGTGATGGAGTACGTCGAGGGCCAGACCCTGCGCGACGTGCTCAACCGGGACGCGCCGCTGCTGCCCATCCGGGCCCTGGGCATCATGGAAGCGGTGCTGACCGCCCTCGCCGCCGCACACGAGGCAGGCCTTGTGCACCGCGACGTCAAGCCGGAGAACGTGCTGATCTCCGACCGCGGCCAGATCAAGGTTGCGGACTTCGGCCTCGCCAAGGCCATCAGCTCGCAGACCTCGACGGCCACCCAGGGCCTGCTGATCGGGACCGTCTCCTACCTGCCGCCAGAGCTGGTCACCACCGGGCGGGCCGACGCGCGATCCGACGTCTACAGCGCCGGGGTTGTGCTGTTCGAGCTGCTCACCGGCCGCAAGCCGCATACCGGCGACACGCCGATCCAGGTCGCGTACGCGCACGTGCACTCCGATGTCCCCGCCGTGTCGTCGATGGCACCTCCAGGACGGATCCCGCCCTACCTCGACGCGCTGGTCGCCCGTGCGACCGCCCGGGAACCTGAGGCCCGGCCACCGGACGCCCGGGTGTTCCTGTCCGAGCTGCGGCGGGTCCGCACCTCGCTGCAGCAGGGCCGCGCCGACGACCCGGAGCTCACCGGTGAGCTGCGCCGGGCTCGGCAGGGATCGGGCGCCGGACGCAAGGCCGACCGCACGAACTACGAGGCGACGCAGCGGATGACCGCGCCGCTCGCGCCGGCTCCCGAGCCGCGACACTATGCCTCCCCGACCGTCGTCGACGCCCCACCACCGCCCGTGCCGCGCCCGGTGCATGCCGGGGCCGCCGAACGGCTGGCGGCGCAGCGCGACCGCCAGGCACGCAAGCGGCGACGGGGCTGGATCGCCTTCCTGGTCGTGCTGCTGCTGACCGCCGGTGCTGCCGCGACCGGGTGGTACCTGACCGCCGGGCGGTTCACCACGGCGCCTGCGCTGCAGATGCTGAGCGAGGACCAGGCCACGGTGCTCGCCGACAAGGCCGGACTGCGGATCAGCTTCGAGGACGGCTACAGCGAGACCATCGCCACGGGCCTGGTGATCTCGACCGACCCGTCGGCCGGCGAGAAGATCGTCCAGGGCGGCCAGATCCACGCCGTCGTGTCCGAGGGCCCCGAACGCTATGCCATGCCGACGGTCGTCGGCCTCAGCCGGGACGACGCGTCAGAGGCGTTGGAACGGGCCCACCTGACCGTCGGCAGCACGCGGGAGAGCTACAGCGACACGGTGGCGGGCGGCCTGGTGATCAGCGCCTCCGAGACCGCCGGGACCAAGCTGCGCCGCGGCGCCGCGATCAACCTGGTGATCTCCAAGGGCCCCCGGCCGGTTCCGATCACCGACTACGAGGGCAAGCCCGTCCAGGCCGCCGTGACCGCACTCAAGCAGGCCGGCTTCGACGTGGTCGTGAAGAGCAAGCACGACGCCTTGGTGCCGGCCGGCACGGTGATCAGCCAGTCGCCGCACTCGGGCACCGGCGTCTCGGGACAGCAGGTCACGATCGTCTCATCCCTGGGCCCGGTCCTGGTCAGCGTGCCGAACGTCCGGTCGATGGGCGTGCGGGCCGCCGAAAAGGTCGTCCAGGACGCCGGCTTCAAGACCAGGGTCCAGCCGGTGTCGATCAACTACATCGGCGTCGGCTACGTGGTCTTCACCAACCCGCGAGCCGGCGGCCAGGCGCCGAAGGGGTCGACGATCACCCTGTTCGTCGTCTAGCGCGCCGGACCGTAGCCGCAGATGCCGCTCGCCCGGTCGCGGACGGAGCTGCTCGCGTTCCTCGCTCTGCTATCGATGACGGCGGCGTGGGGCTCGACCTTCTTTCTGATCAAGGACATCGTCACTCGGATCGGGGTCGCCGACCTGCTGGCCGTTCGGTTCGCGATCGCGGCGCTCGCCCTGGCGCTGATCGGCTGGCGGCGGCTGGGGCTGACGCGCCGGCTCGTGCTCCGGGGAGTCGCGCTCGGGCTGCTCTACGGCGTCGCGCAGATTCTGCAGACCGCCGGCCTGGCGCACACCGCGGCCAGCGTGTCCGGCTTCATCACCGGCCTGTACGTGGTGGCGACGCCGCTGCTCGGCTCGCTGATCCTCCGCACCCGGGTGGCACCGACGACCTGGATCGCCGTCGGTCTGGCGACCCTCGGGTTGGGGGTGCTGTCCCTGAACGGCTTCGCGATCGGCTACGGCGAGCTGCTCACCCTGTGCGCGGCCGTGATCTACGCCGGGCACATCGTCGCTCTCGGCCGGTTGAGCGAGCCGGGCGCCGCGCTCGGCCTGAGCGTCGTCCAACTCGGGACGATCGCGGTGGTCTGCGCGCTCGCCGCGTTGTGGCCCGCCCCGGGAGCCGGGATCGGCATCCAGCTGCCGAGCGGCTGGCGGGATTGGCTGATCGTGCTCTACCTCGCCCTGGCCGCGAGCGTGCTGACCATGGTGCTGCAGACCTGGGCGCAGGCCCGGGTCGAGGCGTCCCGGGCAGCGGTGATCATGGCGATGGAGCCGGTCTGGGCGGCGGCCTTCGCGGTCGCTCTGGGCGGCGAGTCGATCACCGTACGGATGGTGCTCGGCGGCGCGGCCATCCTCGCCGCCATGTACCTGGTGGAGCTGCCGCTGCCATTGCGACGCTCAGCGTCGCGCTCCTAGCCCGGGTGCGTCGTCGCCGCTCGCACAGGACGGAACACCTCCGCTTCCTCCCTCTCGTCACGGCGCCGGGCGATCCGTGCCGCGGCGGCGAGCTTCGCGGCCGGAGAGCCCTGCGCGACCATAGGGTCATGGATCCGGAATTCGCGACTGCGGCCGCGCAGGCGGCCGGCATCGACAGCCTCACCCGGGAGATCGCGGCCCTGGCCGACGTCGACTGGCTCGAGGCCAGCCGGCAGAACGGCGCTCCCGAGCTCAGCTGGGGCGACCGGTTCTTCTTCGTCGCCGGCAACCTCAAACAGCCGTTCGCCACGATCGTGCAGCGAGACGTGCCCGGCTGGGACGAGGAGTCGCGGCTGGACCGGCCCGGCGTGTACCGGCTCAACCTCGACCTCGGCCGGGAGGAGTTCGAGCGGCAGCTCGGCTATCCGCCGTCGGCGCTGAGCGAGCATCGCGACAGGATCGACTTCGCCGCGTTCGACGTGCTCATCCCGCATCCCGCGTACGGGCGGCAGGGCTGGGCCTCGATCCTCAACCCGGTCCGGCAACGGTCGGAGGTGAACAGGCTGATCCAGCACGCGTACGCCAAGGCGGTGCGGCGCCACCGCCGGCACGAGCACCGCGCGGACGTGGAGCCGGACGAGGCGCGGTCGAGCTAGTGCTCCGACGCGGAGCCGGGGAATCGGCACTTCCGGCGGAAGCCTGGCCGTCCAGCGCGGTCGGCGCTGCAGGGGACCGGGTCGTCCCCCAGGCAGCCAGGGCCGGACGGGACCAATGTGAAAGCCGGGCCGTCGACTAAACCCCTACGAGCTCGAAACGCGCCTGGCTAGCGCCTGCTCGAGCGAGCCGGGCATCGAGGGTGAGGAGCGGGGCATCCAGCACCTCAGCGAGCGCCAGATAGGCAGCGTCGTACGCCGTGACCTTGTCCCGAAGCTGCCAGATCCGGGACAGCAACGGCTCGTGCGGGTATGTAGCGAGGTCGAGGTCGACGAGATCCTGCAGCGCCTCGGCCCCGCGGTTCGCGCTGACCGAGCCAGCGAGCACCTGTCGACGGACGACCTGCGCTACCTCGATGGTGATCAGGTGCGGTGCATGCAACGTCTCACCCGGGTCGCTCAGGCGCGCGGCGACCGCATCGGCATTGGGACGGCCCAGCAGCCACTCGGCGGCCGCGGATGCGTCGAGGACGATCACCGCGTGTCGCGTTCCGCCCGTACGGCATCGGCCGAGCTCTCCCCTGTGGTGGTCCGGGCGCGCTCAGCCACCCGCCTGAGCAGCTCCTGCCGGCTCGGCCGTTCCAATGCGCGGCGCAATTCGTTCAGCGCGAGCTCGGACAACGTGACGCCCTCGAGCGCTGCCCGAGCCTTCAGCTGCCGGTGGAGCTCCACCGGCACGTTGCGTATCTGAACCATCACCATGCGACTAGTGTAGTCTCATCGTTTTCGCATGCACGCGTATCTGGCCACAAGGAATGGTCAGGGCGCCGACGGCGGGGAGATCCCGTTGGCCCGGCGGCCCTGGACGTCTGGTGGCCAGGCCCGGGCGATCGGCACGCCTGGGCGGTAGGCAAGGTGCAGGTAGGACGGCGCGTCGAGGATGGCCAGGTCGGCGCGGGCGCCGATCACCAGCCGGCCTATGTCGTCGCGGCGGAGTGAACGCGCCGATCCGGCTGTCGCGGCGTAGAGCGCCTGGGCGGGCGTGAGGCCGAGCTCGCGTACAGCCAGCGAGATCACCCAGGGCATCGAGCTGGAGTAGCAGGTGCCCGGGTTGCAGTCGGTCGCGAGCGCGATCGAGGCGCCTGCGGTCACCATTCGCGCGGCATCCGGGTAGGGCGAATGAGTGCAGAACTCGACCCCGGGCAGCAGTGTCGCAACGGTCTGCTCCCGGGCGTCGCGAAGCGCGGCCACGTCGGCGTCGGTGAGGTGGGCGCAGTGGTCCACGCTCGCCGCCCTCAGCTCCACCGCCAACTGGACGCCCGGCCCGGGCCCGAGCTGGTTGCCGTGCACCCGTAGTCCCAGGCCGGCCGCAGCGCCGGCCCTCAGGATGGTCCGCGCCTCGTCGCCGTCGAAGGCATGAGGCGAGTTCGGTTCGCAGAAGACGTCGATCCAGCGCGCGTACGGCGCCGCCGCGGCCAGCATCGGGCCGCTGACTAGCTCGACGTAGCCCTCCCTGTCGGCGGCGAACTCCGCGGGCACCACGTGCGCGCCGAGGAACGTGGTCTCGGTCGTGAACCTGGACGCGAGCCGCAGCGCGCGGACCTCGTCGGCGACGGTCAAGCCATAGCCGCTCTTGATCTCCAGCGTCGTCGTCCCCTGAGCCCGGGCCTCGGCGACCCGGGAGGCGACGAGCGCCGCCAGTTCCTCGTCGGCTGCTTCACGGGTGGCGCCGACCGTGACGCCGATGCCGCCGCCGTCGTACGGCTGGCCGGCCATCCGGGCCGCGAACTCCTCGGCCCGGTCCCCCGCGAACACCAGGTGGCTGTGCGAGTCGACGAACCCCGGGGTGACCGCGCGGCCCTCGAGATCGATCCGGTCGTCAGCCGCCGGCGCGGCGCCGGCCGGGCCGATCCACTCGATCAGCCCGTCGGTGGCGACGATCGCGGCGTCGGCGCGGATGCCGAGCAGGTCCGGGCCCGTCCCGTCGCAGGTGGTCAGCTCCCCGATGCCGGTGATCACGATGCTGCCCATCAGGCCTCCCGTCCACGACGGGGGGCACGGGGGTTCAAGGGGGTCGTCCCCCTTGCGGGTGTCACGGCGCCTCCAGCCGGCCGAGGGCGTCGGCCAGCAGCCGGGCCGGGGAGCCGAGGCGGTGCTCGCCGTCGGTCACGATGCTCCGGCCCCCGACCACGACCCGGTCGACATCGGCCGCTGTTGCCGCGAAGCCGATCTGGTCGGGGCGCGCGCCCGCTGTCCGCACGGAGTCGGTGCGGACGACGGCGAAGTCTGCAGGAGCGCCCGGAACGATCTCGCCACCCTCCCAGCCCAGGCTGCGATATCCCGCCGCGCTGGCCGTCGTCATCAGCTCCGCCGGGCTGAAGCGGCTGCGCTCGCCGCTGCGCAGCCGCTCGTGCAGCTCGAGCCCGCGCAGCTCCGTGAACGGGTCGATCATCACGTGCTGGTCCGAGCCGAGGCTCAGCAGGCTGCCCGCTTCGGCGAGCTGCAGCGCCGGCCCGATGCCGTCGGCGAGGTCCGCCTCAGTGGTCGGGCAGAAGCACACCGTCGAGTGGCTGCGGCCGAGCAGGGCGATGTCACCGGCGTCGACGTGGGTGGCGTGCACGGCGGTGGTTCGCGCGCCCAGCACGCCGGTCTCCTCCAGCAGCTGGCTCGGCGTCCGGCCATAGAACCGCTGGCAGGCGACGTTCTCGGCGGGCTGCTCGCTCAGGTGGACGTGCAGCGGTGCCTCGGGCGACGACTCGGCGACCACGGACAGCGCCGCCGCGGGCACGGCCCGGACCGAGTGCACGGCGACGCCGTGGCGGATGCCCTCCGCCGCCGGTAGCTGGCGCGAACGGGACCGCCACGCCTCGACGTCCGGGTCGGCGAACCGCCGCTGCACCGGGTTCAATGGCAGGTGGCCGCCCGCGTCCAGGCCCCCAGCCAGGTAGCAGACGTCGAGCAGCGTGAGCCGGATGCCCGCATCGGCCGCGGCATCGACCAGCGCGGCGCTCATCACGTTCGGCTCGGCGTACGGCATACCGCCCGGGCCGTGGTGCAGGTAGTGGAACTCCCCCACCGCCGTGTAGCCGGCCAGGACCATCTCGGCGAAGACGGCGCGGGCCAGGTCGCGGTACGAGTCGGGGTCGAGGCGGGCGGCGACCGCATACATCTCCTGCCGCCAGGTCCAGAAGGTGCCGCCCGCGCCGTGCGTGCGGCCGCGCAGCGCCCGGTGGAACGCGTGGCTGTGGCCGTTGGCCAGCCCGGGGAGCACCACGCCGTGCAGGACCTCGTCGTCCGGCGCCCGGTCGGCGCCGATCAGAATCTCTGTGAAGCGGCCGTCCGTCACCGTCAACCGCACGTTTCGCTCGCATCTGCCCGGCAGCCAGACAGACGAGGCCCAATAAGTCGTCACCGCGCCGCGCCGGCGAGCTCGGCAAGCACCGTCGCAAGCGCGTCGACGCCGGCCAGGCAGTCGTCCCGCTCGGCGAACTCGGCGGGCGAGTGTGAGACCCCCGTCGGGTTGCGGACGAAGAGCATTGCCGCCGGAATGCCGGCGCCGGCGAGGATCCCGGCGTCGTGTCCGGCCGCGGTCCCGAGCACCGGTGCGTCATCGAGCAGGCTCGCCAGCCTCGCCACCAGGGCCTGGTCGAAGTCGATGCCGTCGGTCCAGGACTCCTGCCGAACGGCCCCGCCGTGCCGGGCCGCTATGGCCGTCACGTCGCGAACGACGGCCCGGACGGCCGCCTCGTCGCGGCCCCGGGCGTCCAGCCAGGCCGTCGCTGACCTGGGAATGGCGTTCACGCCGCCCGGCCGGACGTCGATCCGCCCGACCGTGCCGACGCAGTCGTGCCGATCGGCCGAGGCCCGTGCGGCCAGCACAGCCTGCGCGCAGCCGATCGCGGCGTCCTTGCGGTCGGCGAGCCGGGTGGTTCCGGCGTGGTTCGCCTCGCCGGGAAAGTCGAGCCGCCAGCGGCCGTGCGGCCAGATGCTGCCCCCGACGGCCACCGCCCGGCCCAGCTCGGCCAGTCCGCGGCCCTGCTCGACGTGCAGCTCGACGAAGCAGCCGATCCGGCCCAGCGCCTCCTCGTCCCGGCCGATCATCGCCGGGTCGGTGCCGGCGGCGGCCAGTGCGTGAGCCAGGGTCGTCCCGTCGGCGTCCGTCAGCGCGAGCGCCTGCTCCGCCGGCAGAGCACCGGTGATCACCTTCGACCCGACGCAGCCGACGCCGAACCTGGCACCCTCCTCCTCGACGAAGGCCACGACGCCTATCGGTCGGGCCGGCACGAATCCCCGATCCCGGAGCTGGTCGATCGCCGCCAGGGCGCTGACCACGCCCAGCGGGCCGTCGTACCCGCCGCCGTCGGGCACGCTGTCCAGGTGCGAGCCGGTCACGACTCCCTTGGCTGAACCCCTGTCGGGATCGCCCCACCAGGCCCACTGGTTGCCGATCCGGTCCTGGGTCACGGTCAGCTGGCGAGCCCGGCAGGCAACCTCGAACCACGCCCGCAGCGATAGGTCGGTCTCGGTCCAGCCGAAGCGCCGATAGCCGCCCGACGCATCGACCCGGCCGATGCCGGCGATCTCCGCCCAGAGATCGTCGAACCCGGTCCGCGTCGTCGACGCCTCCGCCCCGCGGCTCCGCGCGCCGGCGGGTGGGACGTCGAGCACCTCAGGCGCCTTCCTGCAGCGGAACCCGTACGCCCCGCGCGTCGGCCACCTCCTCGGCGAGTTCGTAGCCCGCGTCGACGTGCCGGATCACGCCCATCCCGGGGTCATTCGTCAGCACCCGGGACAACTTCTCGGCGGCCAGCGCTGAACCGTCGGCAAGGCATACCTGCCCGGCGTGGATCGAACGGCCGATGCCGACGCCGCCGCCGTGGTGGATCGACACCCAGCTGGCGCCGGAGGCGGTGTTGACCAGGGCGTTCAGCAACGGCCAGTCGGCGATGGCGTCCGAGCCGTCGAGCATCGACTCGCTCTCCCGGTACGGGCTGGCGACCGAGCCGCAGTCCAGGTGGTCGCGGCCGATCACGATCGGAGCGCGAACCGCCCCGGAGGCGACCAGGTCGTTGAAGGCCAGCCCGGCCCGGTCGCGCTCGCCATAGCCCAGCCAGCAGATCCGCGCCGGCAGCCCTTGGAAGCTGACCTTCTCCCGGGCGCCGCGCAGCCAGGTCTGCAGGTGGTCGTTGTCGGCGAACAGCTCCATCACGGCCCGGTCGGTGGCATCGATGTCCTTCGGGTCGCCGGACAGCGCGACCCAGCGGAAGGGGCCCTTGCCCTCGCAGAACAGCGGGCGGATGTAGGCCGGCACGAACCCGGGGAACGCGAACGCCCTGTCGAAGCCGCCGCGCCGGGCCTCGTCGCGGATCGAGTTGCCATAGTCGAACACCTCGGCGCCGCCATCTTGGAAGCCGACCATGGCCTCGACGTGGCGCGCCATGCTCGCCCGTGCCCGGTCGGTGAACTCCTCCGGCTTCTTGGCCGCGTAGTCGGCCCAGTCGTCGAGGTCGATGCCTTCCGGCAGATAGGACAACGGGTCGTGGGCGCTGGTCTGGTCGGTGACGATGTCGATCGGCACGCCGCGGCGGAGCAGCTCCGGCACCACTTCGGCACAGTTGCCGACCACGCCGATCGAGACGGCCCGCCGCTCCTGTTTGGCGGTCAGCGCCCGGTCCACCGCGTCGTCGAGGTCGCTTGCGACCTCGTCCAGGTAGCGGTGCTCGACCCGCCGCCGCAGCCGGGCCGGGTCGACGTCGACGATCAGGCATACGCCACCGTTCAGCGTGACGGCCAGCGGCTGGGCACCGCCCATGCCGCCACAGCCGCCGGTCAGGGTCAGCGTGCCGGCCAGCGTGCCACCGAAGCGCTTCGTCGCCACCGCCGCGAAGGTCTCGTACGTGCCCTGCACGATGCCCTGGGTGCCGATGTAGATCCACGATCCGGCGGTCATCTGCCCGTACATGGTCAGCCCGAGCTGCTCCAGCCGCCGGAATTCGGGCCAGGTCGCCCAGTCCGGCACGAGGTTGGAGTTGGCGATCAGCACCCGCGGCGCCCACTCGTGGGTGCGGAAGACGCCGACCGGCCGGCCGGACTGGACGAGCATGGTCTCGTCCGGCCCGAGCGTGGTCAGGGTGCGGACCATGGCGTCGTAGGAGCGCCAGTCGCGGGCCGCCCGACCGGTGCCCCCGTAGACGACGAGGTCGTCCGGGCGTTCGGCGACCTCGGGGTCGAGGTTGTTCATCAGCATCCGCAGCGGAGCCTCGGTCGTCCACGACCGGGCCGACAGGGTGGTGCCTCTCGGGGCCCGTACGGGCCTGGCGCCTTCCATGAGCTGCTCCTCTCTCGATTCTTCTCCGACGGCGGGTGGCGTCTAGTTCAGGTGGCCGACCACGGGCTCGGCAGCCGCGACGACGGCGCCGGAGGTGATCAGCTCGACCGCGAGCTCGATCTCCGGCGCCATCCAGCGGTCCGTCCCCGGCCCGGGCGCTCCGGCCGAGCGCAGGGCGGCGATGACGGCCGCGCTGGCGGGGGACGGCCGCAGCGGTGCCCGCAGCTCCAGCCCGCGCGCCGCCGTCAGCAACTCGATCGCCAGCACCCGCGTGAGCCCGTCGATCGCCCGGCGGAGCTTGCGACCGGCTTGCCAGCCCATCGAGACGTGGTCCTCCTGCATCGCCGAGCTGGGGATCGAGTCGACGGACGCGGGCACCGCGAGCCGCTTGAGCTCGGAGACGATCGCCGCCTGGGTGTACTGCGCGATCATGTGACCGGAGTCGACTCCCGGATCGTCGGCGAGGAAGGCGTGCAGGCCGGAGTTGCGTGCGCGGTCGAGGAACCGGTCCGTGCGCCGCTCGGCGATGCTGGCCAGGTCGGCCACGACGATGGCCACGAAGTCGAGCACGTACGCCACGGGGGCGCCGTGGAAGTTCCCGTTCGACTCGACCCGGCCGTCGCGGGTGATCACCGGGTTGTCGACGGCCGAGGACAGCTCGACCGCGGCGACCCCGGCCGCATATTCGACGGTGTCCCGGGCGGCGCCGGCCACCTGCGGCGAGCAGCGCAGCGAGTAGGCGTCCTGGACCCGGGTGCAGGCCTCGGTCCGGTGGCTCTCCCGGATCTCGCTGTCGGCCATGACCAGCCGCAGATTGGCGGCCGAGGCGGCCTGGCCGGGGTGCGGCCGCAAGGCGTGCAGGTCGGCGGCGAACACGTCGTCGGTGCCGAGCAGCCCCTCGACGCTCATCCCGGCCGTGATGTCCGCGACGGTCAACAGCCGGCGCAGGTCGGCGATGGCCAGCACGAGCATGCCCAGCATCCCGTCGGTGCCGTTGATCAGGGCAAGGCCCTCCTTCTCCGCCAGCTCGACCGGGCTCAGCCCGTTCGCCGCGAAGGCATCGGCGGTTGACTGTAGGGCACCGTCTCGGTTTCGTACGGCCCCCTCCCCCATCAGCGCCAACGCGCAGTGGGCCAGCGGCGCGAGGTCGCCCGAGCAGCCAAGGCTGCCGTACTCGTGCACCACCGGAGTCAGGCCCGCGTTGAGCAGAGCGACGTAGGCCCGCAGCGTCTGCTCCCGAACACCCGTACGGCCCGTGGCCAGGGTCGAGATCCGCAGCAGCATCATGGCCCGGACGACCTCCCGCTCGACCTCCGGACCCGAGCCCGCCGCATGCGACCGGATCAGGCTGCGCTGCAGCTGGCTGCGCAGCTCGACCGGGATGTGCCGGGTCGCCAGCGCTCCAAAGCCTGTCGAGATGCCGTAGTGCGGCTCCGGATCGTCGGCCAGGGCCTCGACAACAGCCCTGGTCCGCCGAACCTCCGTCATCGCCTCCTCGGAGATGACCACCTCCGCGTGCTGCCGGGCGACCGCGACGATCTCGTCGAAGCCGACCGGGCCGAGCCCGACTGTGACCGGGGCCTGTTCCATGCAGGCAGTATCTAATTGCGACGCTAGCGCGTCGCGCGGATCGCGCTCCTGGGCCCGCCTACTTCGTCGTCGTTGGCGAAGCGTGCGCACGACTTGCCTTCTGCCGTGCCTCGTCGGCGCGCTTCGCCACCTCCTCCCCAGCACGGCGGCGCGCGATCCGGGGCCAACGCGAGCGTCAGAACTCGTGGGTCACACCGCCACGGAGGTTGAGCAGTCGGGTGCTGGTCATCTCGTTCAGCCGGGTGAGGACCAGTCCGCGTCCGGAGTCGCTGAGCAGCTCGTCGTGGATCGGGAAGCCCTCGAGCGCCCCGACGGCGCGGACGAAGTCGATGGTCTCCTTCATGGCCGCCCAGGGCCCGTACGCCGGCATGGCGAGTACGTCGACGCCGTCCGGCACCGTCTCGTAGGAGTCGCCGGGATGGAAGAATGTCGGCTGGCCCTCGGAGCGGATCACGTAGCCGACGTTGCCGATCCGCGGGATGTCGCGGTGGATGATCGCGTGCTGGCCGCCCACCGCCGTGATCAGCAGGTCGCCGATCGTCGCCTGTTCGTCCGGCGCCAGCCCGCGGGCACGCGCGCCCAGCGGCGGCAGCTTGCCTGCCTCGACCAGGTCCATGACCGACGGTTCGACCAGGATCGTTGCGTCCGGGTTCGCGGCAACCAGGCCGGGTACGTTCGCCGGATCGAGATGGTCGGGATGCTGGTGCGTGACGAGGACCGCGTCCAGATCTTCCAAATCCTGCCAACCGCCGACGTTGCCGGGATCGAGAAGGACCCGCGCCGCCTCGGTCTCGACCAGCACCGCCGCATGCCCACAGTGAGTGATCCTCATGGCTCAACCGTATTCAACTGCGACGCTGCCGCGTCGCGTGGATTGCGCTCTTAGCCCGGTGTCATGCTCCATCGCTCGCACGACACGCCCAACAACTGCTCGCTTCGCGAGCGGCGTATCGTGCTCGACTCAGTCACATAACACCGGCGCGCAATCCGGCCTTCTCAGAGTCAGCGTCCTACCAGTAGACGCCCCAGCACGGTGCCGGCCTGCTCGCAGTCCTCCTTCGTCACGTCCAGGTGGGTGACCGCGCGGATCAGGTGCGGCCCGAGCGCGGACAGCCGGATGCCGTGCTCCGCCGCGGCCGCGGCGACCGGAGCGGCCGGCGCATCACCGGTGTCCACCACCACGATGTTGGTCTCGACACTCTCGGGTTCGACGGCCGACGGGGCTCGCAGGGCGACCGCCTCGGCGAAGGCCCGCGCCGCCGCATGATCGTCCGCCAGCCGCTCCACGTGGTGGTCGAGCGCATGGAGAGCGGCCGCGGCGAGGACCCCGGCCTGTCGCCAGCCGCCGCCGAGCCGTTTGCGGAGGATTCGAGCGCGCGCGATGTTGGCCGCCGAGCTGACCAGCACCGAGCCCACCGGAGCAGCCAGGCCCTTGGAGAAGCAGACGCTGACCGTGTCGAAGAGTCGGCCGTACGTGTCGAGCGGCACCCCCGTCGCGACGTGGGCGTTCCACAACCGGGCACCGTCCAGGTGGTAACCGATGCCGTTGTCGCGGCAGAGCTGCCCCACCGCCGTCAGCGCGTCCAGCGGCTGGATCGTGCCGCCGCCGAAGTTGTGCGTGTTCTCCACCGCGACGGCTGCGGTCGAGACCAGATACGGGCCCGCCGCCGGCGAGATGATCGCCGCCACCTGGGCTGGATCCACCCGGCCGCGATCCGACCCGAAGGTCCGCATCGTCACGCCGTGCACCGCGGCGTGGGAACCCATCTCCGCCCGGGCGACATGCGCCTGCACGTCGCAGATCAGCTCCTGCCCGGGCTCGACCAGCATTCGTACGCCGAGGCCGTTCGCCAGCGAGCCGCTGACGCAGAACAAGCCCGCCTCGTGGCCCAGCAGCTCGGCGACCCGGCGCTCGAGCTCGTTGACGGTCGGATCCTCCGCATACACGTCGTCGCCGAGCGGAGCGTCGAGCATCGCCGCCCGCATGCCCGGCGTCGGCAGCGTCACGGTGTCGGAACGCAGATCCAAGGTCACGCCTACCTCCTGAAAGCTGCCGATCCGGGAGCGTCGCCAATCGCGCGTCCTTGACCGGACCAAGCGAGGGAGCAGACACGGCTTTCGTCCGCGACCGGGTGAGGAAGCCAGAGGTCAAGCGGGACTCGCGAGCGGATCACATGGAAAGGGGCTGGTAGGCCTGGACCGGGTTGGCTCGCCTGATCCGGCCGGTGGTGAGCCGCTCGGCGACAAGGAACGCCAGCTCCAGCGACTGGTTGCGGTTGAGCCGCGGGTCGCAGAGTGTCTCGTACCGGTTGACCAGGTCGGCCTCAACGAGGTCGTCGCTGCCGCCGACGCACTCGGTCACGTCGTCGCCGGTCAGCTCCACGTGCACGCCGCCGGGCCAGGTGCCGAGCTCCTCGTGGACGTCGAAGAAGCCGTTCAGCTCCTCGATCACGTCGGAGAAGGCCCGGGTCTTGTAGCCGTTGCGGGCCTCGAAGGTGTTGCCGTGCATCGGGTCGCAGACCCAGGCGACTTGCCGGCCGCTGTCGGTGACCTTGGCCACGATGTCCGGCAGCACGTCCCGGACCCGCGCCGCGCCCATCCGGGTGATGAAGGTGATCCGGCCCGGCTCGTGCTCCGGATCCAGCCGGTCGGCCAGGTCGAGCGCGTCGTCGGCGCTGGTGTTCGGGCCGAGCTTGACGCCGAGCGGGTTGCGGACGTGCCGCATCAGCTCCACGTGGGCCCCATCCAGCTGGCGGGTGCGCTCCCCGATCCACAGGAAGTGCCCGGACGTGTCGTACGGCAGCTGGGTTCGCGAGTCGATCCGGGTCAGCGCGTGCTCGTACTCGAGGATCAGCGCCTCATGGCTGGAGTAGAAGTCGACCGTACGGAACTCGGCGTCGTCGATCCCGCACGCGACCATGAACGCAAGGGCCCGGTCGATCTCGTTGGCCAGGTTCTGGTACTGCACACCGGCCGCGGAGTTCTTGACGAAGTCGGCGTTCCAGCTGTGCACGCTGCGGAGGTGGGCGAAGCCACCGGTGACGAACGCGCGGGTGAGGTTGAGCGTCGCCGAGGAGGCGTGGTAGACACCGAGCAGCCGCTGGGGGTCGGCCCGCCGCGACTCCGGGGTGAACTCGAAGCCGTTCACCGCGTCGCCCCGGTAGGCCGGCAGCGACACGCCCTCCCTGGTCTCCATCGCCGAGCTGCGCGGCTTGGCGAACTGGCCGGCGAGCCGGCCGAGCTTCACGATCGGCACCTGCGCGGCGTAGGTGAGCACGACCGCCATCGAGAGCAGCGTGCGCAGCTTGCCGGAGATGTTGGCGGCGGTGACGCCCTCGAAGGTCTCCGCGCAGTCGCCGCCCTGGAGCAGGAACGCCTCGCCGGAGGCGACGCTCGCCATCTTCTTCCGAAGCTTGTCGCACTCCCCGGCGAACACCAGCGGCGGCAGCTTTCGCAGCCGGCCGATGACGTCGGCCAGCTCGGCGGAGTCCGCATAGGTCGGCTGCTGGAGCGGGCTCAGGGCGTGCAGCGCTGCCAGCGGCGGGACCTGGCTCGACGTCACGCAGACACTGTAGACGGCCGCCGTGCGGCCGGCCCGCGACTTACCAGCCGCCGGGACCGGCTCCGGGCGGCGCGGCGTCAGGCGGGGGAACCGGCAACTTCACCGGAAGCCCGGCCGGCCGACGCGGTCGGCGCCGCAGCAGGGGGCGTCCCGTCGGCCGAGTACGGTGTCAGATCCGGCTGTAGTTGGTCGCGAAGTAGTCGGCGGAGGTCACCCAGCGCTCACCGGCAGCGCCTTCCATCACCCAGTCGCCGGCGCGAGCCCGTTCGGTGCCCTCCGGCGACTCGACCACCTCACCCTCCACCGCCGGCCGGGCGTTCACCAACCCGACTCGGCGGTATCGGTCGCCGGAGACGTGCTCGTACGTCGTCGCGAAGACCTCCGGCGCCACCGACCACAGGTCGCCGGTGTCGTTGCTGACCCGCCAGTCGCCCGCCTTGGCCCGCAGCACGTCGCCGGCGGGGTTCGTCCAGCTGAACGGATCGGCGGACACCGTCGCGGTGACCTCGCCGATCCGCTTCACCCGAATCCAGGGCGCCCGGCCGCCGTCGTCCAGGACCGCGGCGCCGTTCAGCGACGTCGGGTCGGTGGCGGGAGCCGTGCCGATTTCCGAGGGGGCACCCCCCATGCCCGCCGGCTCAGCCTCGGCCGCGACCGGGGTCGAGCGGTAGCCCAGGCCCTCGAGCGTCGACAAAGCGGCGAGCACGTTCTGTCGCGTCTTCTCCCGGTTGACCTCGTCGAGACGGGACCAGGGCACCAGCGCCGGGTGCAGCTTGTGCGCGTCGTCTCGCGTGACGCTGTACTTCCAGCCGTTGTCGACGTGGTGCTTCAGCCAGGACGCGTGCTCCAGCTGGGCCATCCAGTCGACCTGGTCGGCATCGGGTTGCTGGGGAGTTGCCGCGGACGGACCCCACGACCGGCCGACTGACTCCGCGGCGGCGAGCGTTGTCGTCACCAGCCGTACGTTCGACTCCTTGAGGAACGGGTCAAGGCCCTCGTCCCACGCGCGGTGCGAGGGCACCGCCGGGTCCGGCTGCGGCACATGCACAACACGGTAGTTCTCGTGCACCACTCGCGCCGCCCGCTCCCAGCTGTCCACCGGCCAACCCGCCAAACCCTCCGTGGTCAGGCCGAACGGGTAGAGCTTCTCCATCACCGGCTCGGCCGCCACCCCGCGCGTCGTTGTGCTCCAGTCGAAGATCGTCCAGCCCGGGTTGAGGGCGGCCATGAAGGTCGCCAGCGCCGGCGTCGTCTGCCCGGGATCGTCGGCCAGGATCAGGGCCGGCTTGCGGTTGTCGCGCAGCAGCTCGCGCAGGTTGGCCGAGCTCGGTTCCTTGGTGACAGCGGTGATCAGGTCCCAGTCCGCCGAGTTGCCGAACCGCTCCTGCCGGAGCCGGTGCTGCTGCCGCAGGGCCTCGGCGTCCGGGCCGAACATCACCAGCTCGGCGAAGGACGGCTTGGGCCGGGCCTGCAGCAGGGTGCCTTCCCGCTCCCGCTGCGCCAACTCGGCGCAGACCGCGAGGGCCAGCGGCGAGCTGCCGACCAGCACCAGCCGGTCGTAGCCGCCGCCCAGGATCCGGTCGAGGATCAGGCCGGCCGTGACCTCGTACACGCTGAGCGAGTCGCTCATCCAGCGTACCGAGACGGACTTGCCGCGCTCGCCGGTGCGGTAGGCGTTGGTGCGCCGCCAGTACTCGGCCTGCCAGGGGTCGTCGATCCGGACGATCATCCGCGGGGGCATGTCCGAGGTCGACGGCTTGGTCGAGTCGGCGATCGCCCGGAACTGGGCCGCCCAGCGCAGGTTCACCGACACGTCGGAGGACACCGCGTACAGCGCGCGGACGCCGAACCGGCCCTGCGAGCTCAGCAACGTCCGCAGCGCCTGCGGGTCGTCGATGTCGCAGACTGCCACGGTCGCGCCCAAGTCCCGGGCCATCTTGATCAGCGGGTTGCCGGCGTCCTCGACCAGTACGGCGAGCGTGGTCCGGCGGTCGCGCTCCGCGGACAACCGGCGCAGCAGCCCGACCGACTCGTCACTGAGCCCGACCAGGACGATCAGCGCCGACGCGAACCGTACCCGCACCCGATCGCTCTGGGCGCGGAACACGGTCGCCGCAATGCCCAGCGCCGCGATCGCGAGCAGGGCCAGGCCGAACAGCCGGCCGACCTGGAGGGCGAGCGGATATGGACCGGTCTGGCAGTCCTCCACGTTGCCGACGAACAGGTTGAGCGCACCGGTGAGCGGCGCCCAGAACGGGCTCTGGGTGCCGGCCTGCGGGCAATGCCAGTAGGAGACGAAGCCGAGGACGAGCGTGGTCGCCGCGAGCCAGGTCGTGAGCAGCAGCGAGAAGCTGCGGGTCTCCCGGCGGCGCGGCCAGTAGTAGCCGAGGAAGGCACCGGCGCCGAGCACGACGTGAACGAGGATCGCCCACCACGACGTCGGCCTGGTGTAGGCGTCGAGCACCGGATTGGCCAGTGGGCGCTGGGCGAGGGCCGCGCCGGCGAAGACCACGATGCTGACGACGTAGAGCGTCAACAGACCGATCGCCAGCGCGTTCCAGCCGCGACGATCGGGCGCCGACGCCTCGGCAGCCGTCATCCCACCTCCGCCCTGTCCATGCGGGTGACGATCCCCGGCATCACGCCCGCCTGCCCGGTCCTGCTGCGCTCGGCCCGGATTGATCGGATTCTATGGGCTCGCCGGCGCCCCTTTCGGTGTATCAGGCGGGGGCGTGACGGCCTCCCACCAGACATCACCCGCCTGCGCCGGCAGGTTCGCGACAGCGCCAGCCCCGAATCTCGGCGTGAGCAGGGACCGAGGAGGGGTTCGATGCCGAGAAGCGCCACCACCGAGTTTCTGCCCAGCACATCTGGACTGAAGTTCGCCAACGACTTCCCGGCCGGGGTCCCCGTGCTGCGGTTGCAGATCCCGTGGCTGGGCCTGTCCATCCCGATCGGCGACGCGTCGCACGGCGTCTGCGGCGGGATGGTCTATGCCGCGCTCGATCTCTTCCTGGCCGAACCGCGGCTGCGGGTGCCCGTGGATGCAGTGCCGCCGCCGGCCGACTCGCCGGTGACCAGGTTCGTGATGGACCGGCTGCTGGACAGCTTCACCCTCGAGCTCCTGACGCGCTCCAACGCGATGCGCTACCTCGACTTCATGTCGATCGCCGACCACGACACCTGGTTCAGCCACGGCGTCGGCTGGATCATCGCCAACCACGAGTGGCCCACCATCCAGAGCGACCTCGACGTCGGCAGGCCGGTCCCGCTGGGCCTGGTCGCCGGCTCCTGGGTCTGGGCAACCGACCTCTCCGCCAAGAGCAGGATGCTCGGCCACTGCCACCAGGTGCTGGCGTACGGTTACGACCTCGACGACGCGATGAACCTCGCCCTCCACGTCTACGACCCGAACGACCCGGAGGACGACGACTCCACCATCGAAACGAACCTCGCCTATCCGTCGCGCGGGCTGACCATTCTGACGCCCCGGATCACCGCGAACATCGAGGGACACCAGTCGTTCCGGGCGTTCTTCCGGCACACCGGCTATCAGCGGGTCATCCCGCCCGACGGAGTGTCGCCCGGGCCCCTCGCCTCGCGGCCGCCACAGCTGCAGCCGGCGCAGTTTTGATTGCGACGCTTTGCGTCGCGCGGTTCGCGCTCCTGGGCCCGGCTACTGCGTCGTCGTTCGCGAACCGCGCCCAAAACACACGCTCGCTGCGCTGTGAGTGTTTGGGGTGGTCGGCCTGGGGCTGGCTGGCAGGGGTGATCATGGGTCTGCCGCGACGGTTGTGACTCATCGCTGCGTTGACCTTGGGTGTCTTGCGCGAGACCTGTCCGGCAGTGGCGGTTGGGCCGGTGGTCGCCCCCGCCCACCACGTTGGCCTGATCAGAAGCTTGTCCATCCGTTGGATGTGACTCATCACAGTGTTGCCGCGTAGTGACTTCCTCAGGGGCCGGCCACCGGGTGCGACGAGTTGTCCCTGTGTGGAAGGAAGGAACGCATCGCTGATGTCTAGTGTGGCAGAGCTGTATCGGTTCGTAGTCGGGGTGGATACCCACGCCACGGTTCACCGTTACGCGGTGGTGGAGGCCGCCACCGGCCGGGTGATCGAGGAGGCGGGATTCGCGACCAGCCGGGCCGGGTTGGCGCGGGCCGTCGCCTGGATCGAGCGCCGGGCCGGCGGGCCGGGCATGGTGTTGATCAGTGCCGAGGGCAGCGGCAGCTATGGCAGTCGGCTGGCCAAGCTGTTGGGTGAGGTCGGCTATCGGGTGGTGGACGCGCCAAGTCCGAAACGTGACCGTGGTCGGGACAAGAACGACGCGATCGATGCGATCATCGCCGCCCGCAGCGTGTTGTCGTGGCCGGTCGAGCGGTTGGCCGATGTGCGCGGCGGGCCGGCGCAGGAATGCGTCAAGGTGTTGCTGGCCGCCCGGGAACGGATGACCGGGGAATCGACCAGGGCGATCAACGCGTTGACCGCGCTGCTGCGAGATGTCGAGTTGGGCATCGACGCCCGCCGCGCGCTGACCCTGGCTCAGATTCGTGTGGTCAGCCAGTGGCTGATCCGCTCGGAGCGGCCGGTGGCGGCGATCGCCCGGGCCGAGGCGGTCCGGCTGGCTACCCGCATCCTCGAGCTTCGCGGCCAGCTGAAAGACAACCATGAGCAGCTGCGGCAGATTGTCGCCGAGCACGTTCCGGTGCTGTTGAGCATGACCGGGATCGGGCCGGTCAACGCCGCGGTCGTGTTGTCGGTGTGGTCCCACTCCGGCCGGATCCGGAACGAGGCCGCACTGGCCAGGCTCGGCGGTGCCGCCCCGATCGAGGTCTCCTCCGGTAACCGCGCCGAGCATCGGTTGAGCCGTGGCGGTGATCGGCAACTCAATCGGGCCTTGCATTCGATCGCGAACACCCGGATGCGCCAAGACCACCAGACCAAGCTCTACGTCGCGCGACGCACCCAACAAGGGCTCAGCAAACGACGGATCCGCCGCTGCCTCAAGCGCTACATCGCACGCCAGATCTACCGCGGCCTCGCGACCGCCAGCTGTCCGGTTCCCACAGTGATGGTTTCCCTCGATTGATGCCGATTCCGCCTGCGCGCTGAAGTGTCAACGTGGAGCACGCGCAGCGCAGCGAGCATGAACGACATTGACACCGACAAGCGCAGGCAGATCATCGGCCATCGAGGGAAATCGGTCCAGTCACACCGGCTTGACAAAACATAGAAGCGTCTCGCTGGCGCGCTTCGCTCTCTCCTCCTTAGCACGCCGGCGCGCAAGATGTTCGTCCGCACCTCCCGAAGGAGGCTACGCCTGCGGCGATACCTCGTCAGCCTCGCGAGCGGCCGCCTCCCGGGCTGCCGCGGCCTTCGCGGTCGGTGCGTACACGTCCACGTACTCCTGGCCGGACAGCTCCATGATCGCGTACATGATCTCGTCGGTGATCGAGCGCAGGATGAACCGGTCCTCGCTCATCGGTGCGTAGCGGGAGAAGTCCAGCGGCGTGCCGAACCGAATCGTCGGGCTGACGATCCTGGTCACGATCTTGCCCGGTGGCGCGATCACGTCTGTGCCGATCACCGCCGACGGGATGACCGGCACGCCCGCGAGCAGGGCGAGCCGCGCGACGCCCGTCCGGCCCTTGTAGAGCCGGCCGTCGTGGCTGCGGGTGCCCTCCGGGTAGATGCCGAACAGCTCGCCGCGCTGCAGCACCTTCAGGCCGGCCCGGATCGCGCTCTCCGAGGCCCGACCGCCGGACCGGTCGATCGGCACCTGCCCGGTGCCCGCGAAGAACCGCTTCTGCGCCCAGCCCTTGAGCCCCGCTCCGGTGAAGTAGTCCGACTTCGCCACGAAGGTGACCCGGCGGTCCAGCGCCAGAGGCATGAACAGCCAGTCCGCGAACGACAGGTGGTTGCTGGCGATGATCGCCGCGCCGCGCCGCGGGACGTTCTCGGTCCCCTCCTCGATCGGCCGGAAGACCTTGCGAATCGCCGGACCGAGGACGATGTTCTTCAGCACCCAGTAGATCCCCCGGCCACCGCCGGCGCCGGACTCGGCGTCGCGCGGGTCGAGAGTGACCAGCTTCTGGGTCACGCGGGGATTCCCGCCTTTCGGGTCACGCGCTGAGGCCTTCCGGCGCCTCGGCGGGCCGGGCCGGAGCACTCTGCGGCACCGGCGGTTTTGGCCTGCCCTCGCCCGGCCGGCTGAGGATCTTGGCGTCGACGGACCGGCCCTGCTCCAGCGCGTCCTTCACCGATGCGCCGTACGCGTCGACGTAGACCTGGCCGGACAGCTCCATCACGGCGTTCATGATCTCGTCGGTGATCCAGCGCAGCACCTCGCGGTCGTTGCCGGCGGCGGCGTACGCGGTGAAGTCCATCGGCTTGCCGATCCGGATCCCCGGCCGGCGCATCGTGGGGATGCCGAAGACCTTCGACCTCACCAGCTGGGTGTTGATCACCGCGACCGGGATGACGGGCACCCCGGCCCGCAGCACCAGCCTGGCCACCCCGGTCTTGCCCTTGTACAGCCGCCCGTCCGGGGAGCGGGTTCCCTCGGGATAGATGCCCAGCAGCTTGCCGGCCCGCAGCACGTCCAGCACGCTGTCCATGCTGCCGGCGCTGGCCCGACCGCCGGAGCGGTCCATCGGCACCTGGCCGACGCCCCGCAGGAACCACGAGAGGAGGCGACCCGTGAAGCCCTTGCCGTGGAACAGCTCGAGCTTGGCCGGGAAGGTCATCCGCCGCCGAATCATGGACGGCACCAGGAAGGTGTCCCCGGCCGAGATGTGGTTGCTGACCAGGATCGCCCCACCGCGCCGGGGGATGTTCTCCTCGCCCTCGATCCAGGGCCTGAACAGCAACCGGACCAACCAGACGAACGCCGTGTACTTGAACACCCAGTAGAGCAAGGCCACCTCCGCCTCTTCGGTGCCCATCCTATGGAGCCTCGCGACGATCTCGCCGACGCCCGGACGCCGTCCCTCGGGCCGTGCGAGGATTCCAGCGTGACATCGGCGCCGGGGCGGGCATTCGGCCCTCTCGTCCGACCCTGGCAGCGCCATCTGCGACCGCCCGACATGCGGACCGTACGGCCGGCGGCAGAGCCGTACCACGCCGGGACCGGGCCGCTCGGAGTGCTGGTCCTGCACGGCTTCACCGGCAGCCCCGTCTCGATGCGGCCCTGGGCGGAGCACCTGGTGGCCGACGGGTTCCGGGTGGCGCTCCCCCGACTCCCCGGGCACGGCACGACCTGGCAGGACCTGAACACGACCGGCTGGCCGGACTGGTACGGCACGGCCGAGCTCGAGTTCACCGCGCTGGCCGCGGAGTGCAGCCACGTCTTCATCGCCGCCCTCTCCATGGGCGCGTCGCTGGCCCTGCGGCTCGCCGAGCGGTACGGCAACCAGGTGGCCGGGATGGTGCTGGTCAACCCGTTCGTCAACCAGAAGGATCCGCGCCTCCTCGTGCTGCCGCTGCTGCGCCGGGTCGCGCCGTCCTTCCCCGGAGTCGTCAACGACATCGCCAAGCCGGGCCAGGACGAGGGCGGCTATTCGCGGCTGCCGCTGACCGCGATGGCCTCGCTGGTCCGCGCCTGGCGAGAGCTGCACGCCGACCTGCCGGCGGTCACGTCCCCGGTGCTGATCTACCGCTCCCGCACCGACCACACCGTGGACACCAGCTCGGTCTCGCTGATCATGGCGAAGGCGAGTTCGGTTCATCTCTCGCTCCGCACCCTGCCGCGCAGCTACCATGTAGCGACGCTGGACTACGACGCGGAAGAGATCTTCACCGGCAGCAGCGACTTCTTCCGCCAGTTGGCGAAGGACTGAGATGGCCGAATTCCCGGACGATCGCGAAGAGGTCGACCGCGCCTTCGCCGAGATCGTCGCCGGGTTCCACCTCACCACCGACCGGCCCGGTCCCTTGCCGCCCGAGCACCTGATCACCGACTCGTCGACCGAGTCGCGGACCGTCGAGGCAGGCGCGGCGGATCTGCGCGGCAGCGACCCGCCGGCGGCCCGCCGCGACGAGGCCGCCGCACCGGCATCGGCCCGCCCTGACCCGGACGCCAGGTCGGACGACGCAGCGCCGACGGCGGCAGGTCCGCCGCGACATGCCGAGGCGGAGCCGCTCTTCCGGTTCGTGCCGCTGGTCCCGGCGGCGATCGAGGCAGCCCCCACCGACCGGGCTCTCGGCCGGCGCCGGCTGGATGACACCGATCCGGAGCAGGTCGAACGCTTCGTCCCACCGCCGCTCGAACCGCTCCCACGGCCCGACCTGCTGACGGTGCTGGGCTGGGCCGGCATCGGCTACGCCGTGCTGTTCGTCCTGATCACCGCCGTCGGCCTCCGGCTGCCCGGCTGGACCGGCTGGCTGGCGATTCTCGGCTTCGTCGGCGCGTTGGTGATCTTGATCAGCCGGCAGCCCCGGCACCGACCGCCGGGTGACGGGGCCGTGGTGTAGTTCGCCGCCCGGCCTTCTCCGCCAGCCGCAGCGCGCGACGCTTCTTCAGCCGCGGCCAGAACCCGAACCGCGCCGAATCCGGCGGCTCCACGATGGCCCGCCGAGCCAGGTCTGCGGCGCCGATCAGGCCCGCGTCGTTGCGGAAGTGGGCCAGTACCAGCTTCGCCTCCGCGCGGAAGCCGCGGCCGGTCAGGGTCCGGCTGAACTCCCGCTGGGCGGGCGCCAGCAGCAGCTCCCCCGCCGCGCTGACCCCGCCACCGATCACCACGACCTCCGGATCGAGCGCCGCGACCAGGTTGGCGATGCCCCGGCCGAGCCAGGTGCCGACGTCGGCGATCAGCTCCACCGCGGTCGGCTCCCCGTCGATCGCCATCGCCGTCACGTCCGGGCCGGTGATCTTGTCCGGATCGCCGCCCGCCATCTCCAGCAGTCGGTACGCGAGTGGCGAGTGGGTCTTCGCCAGCGCCCGCGCCTCGCGCTCCAGCGCGTTGCCGGAGGCGTACTGCTCCCAGCAGCCGCGGTTGCCGCACTCGCACCAGTGCCCGCCCGGGACGCTGATCATGTGCCCCCACTCCCCGGCCATCCCGTAGGTGCCGCGGAACAGCTGACCACCGATCACCAGCCCACCGCCGATGCCCGTGCCCAGGGTGATGCAGACCATCACCGATGACCCGCGCCCGGCGCCGAACCGGTACTCCGCCCAGGCCGCAGCGTTGGCGTCGTTGTCGACGATCAGGGGCAGGTTGATCCGCTCCGCCAGCCGCGCCTTCAGCGGCTCGGAGCGCCACGCGAGGTGAGGCGAGAACGCGACGACGGCCTGCGCGTTGTCCACCCAGCCCGCGGCGCCGATGCCGACCGACTCGGCCCCGTGCCGGCGCAGCCGGTGCACCGCGGCCAGGATCGCCTCCTCGACCGCGGACGGGCTGTGCGACGGCGTTGGTTGCTGCAGCCGCTCGAGGATGACGCCGTTCACGTCGACCGCACCGGCGGCCACCTTCGTGCCGCCGATGTCGATGCCGATGCTCACCCCGCTCGGTGGCCCGGCCCGCCCCGCTCCCCGAAGGCCGGGATACGCGATCGTCAGCTCTCCACCCTCCGTTTCAGGCCCGAAAGCGCTCCCTCGATGATCGTCTTCTCGGCCTTGCGCTTGAACAGGCCGATCATGGGCAGGTTCACGTCGACAGCGAGGGTGTAGGTGACCCGCGTGCCGCCACTCCGCGCCGTGAGCGCGTACGAACCGTCCATCGCCTTGAGCAGCTTGCCCTCGACCAGCTTCCAGCTGACCAGATCGGGTTGCCACTGGTACGCCAGCACATAGTCGTCGGAGACCAGCGGGTGATCGAGCACCATCCGCACGGTCTCGGCCTTGCCGTTGGCCCTGGTCAGCACCTCGGCGCTGGTCATCGAATCCACCCACTCCGGGTAGTGCTCGAAGTCGGCGATGACGGCCATGACCTCGGCGGGCGAGGCGTCGATGTCGATGCTCGCGCTGGTCTGGTCCGCCACCTCGTCCCTCCCGCCGCCGGTGACCACAGCCTACTGGGACGGGCTCAGTCGCAGCGCCAGGCGCAGGGTCTGCCGGGCCCGATCGGCGCCGAAGCTGGCGGCGGCGAACTGCCGGCCCGCCGCACCCATGGCACGGGCCCCGGCCGGGTCGGCGAGCAGCCGAGCGATCATCATCGCCAGCAGGCGGTGGTCCTCGGCGGGCACAACGAAACCCGACTCGCCCTCTCGGACAGTCTCCGGCGCGCCACCGGAGTCGCCGACGATGACCGGCAGCCCGCACGCTGCCGCCTCGATCGCGGCGAGCCCGAGCCCTTCCGGGTTGAGGCCGGCCAGCCGAGTGCGTACCGGCGACGCGAAGACGCGCGCACGCTGCAGCTCTGCGACGACCTGGTCCCGGCCGAGGGCACCGGTGAACCGAACGCTGCCGCGCAAGCCGAGCCGGGAGACCATCGCCTGCAGCCGGCCGCGCTCCGGGCCGTCGCCGACCAGACTCAGCTGGTGGCGCTCGGTTGGGCTCGGCGTCGCGTCGAGCACCAGCCGCCAGGCCCGGACCAGGGTGGCGAAGCCCTTCTGCGACACGAACCGGCCCACCGCGACGCAGCCAGTCCGCTGCCGGTGATCGGCCGGTGGTGCGAACCTCGCCAGGTCGACGGGCGGGGCGAGCCGCAGCAGCCTCGACCGGGCGGCCGCGCTCAGCGCTGGCCCGATCCGGCCCGCGGTGTATTCCGAGATGAAGGTCAGGTGGTCGCAGTCGTCTCCGATCCGGCGCAGCACGGCGCGGGCACCGGGCACGCTGGCCCACCAGATCTCGTGGCCGTGGGTGAGACCCACGAGCACCTCCGCGCCGGCGGCTCGCAACGCCGGCGCCAGCAGCCCGAGCGGCGCGGCCGCGCCGAAGATCACCCGGCTGGCCCCGTAGTGCCGCAGCACGCTCGCGGTCCGCTTGGCCAGCCTCGGGCCGGGCAGGAGCAGCGACCCGTCGCGGATCACCGGGTAGCCGCGGCGACGGTCGCTCCCCGCGGCACCCGGCGGCCCCGAGGTGTACACGACGACGTCGCCGTCGAGCAGCGCGGCCAGATCGGCGACGAAGGACTCGATGCCGCCGATGCGCGGCGGGAAGTCGTTGCTGACGATCAGCGTGGTGGGCACGGGCCGGCGACACTAGCGCCCGGCCAGCCGGGTCAGGTATTTGCGCCAGCCAGTTTCGAACGCGTCCGCCGAATCCGCGAACCCGGCCGCCCGGCCGGCCTCGGACAGGGACTTGCCCTCGTCAAGCTCGGTGTAGATCGTGTCCAGCTGCTGCGGCGACGACGTCTCGGCGACGTAGCGGCAGGCCAGCCACGCCTCGGCGTATGTCACGCCCAGGCCGGAGGCGGACGCCGTGAAGTCCTCCTCGCCGGGCAGGCCGGCCGGTGGACCGTTCGTGCGGATCTCGCCCAGCAGCGGCCCGCTCGCGACACCCCGCGCCTGCGGATAAGCCTGGTATGCGACGTAGTCGGCGAATCCCTCGACCGCCCACATGGGTGCCGACGAGTCGAGCGAGTTGGTGGCGACATGCGTGGCCTCGTGGGCCAGCAGCACGGCCAGGCCGAGGTCGCTGAGCTTGTCGGCGGCGACCGGATTGACCACGATGCGTTCCGCCGGCGAGCCTGGGTCGGACCCGCCCGCGACGGTGACCGCGGCGATCTGTCCGTACGATCCCGGCTTCGCGCCCACCATCTGCTCGAAGCGCCGCTGGCTGCCCGGCACCTCGACAACCAGCTCGCCCGACCAGGCAGGCGCAACCCCGGCGACCCGGGTCGCGATCATGGCCGACGCGGTGTTCGCGAGTCGGGCCCAGCGGCCGGCATCACCCCGTGCGGCGCTGACGATGGCCGTGCCGCGGCCCGCCCGCTCGACGACGACCGCCTCGGACGTCCCGGCCTGGGATGGCCCGACCGGCGGCGAAGCAGCCGGGGTTTTCGCGCAACCGGCGAGGATCAGGCCAAGGGCGAGCGCCATCGCGACCGCGACCCGCCAGGCTGTCTGGAAGGGGCCGCGTAACAGACCGTGGTTCAGCCGGGCCGGCGGGCGCCCACGTAGGGCATGTAGGACATCTTGATGTACTCCACCGACCCCCCGGGGTGCGGCGCGTGGATCACCAGGCCGTTGCCCGCGTAGAGCGCGACGTGGCTGACGCCGGAGTAGAAGAAGACGAGGTCGCCGAGCTGCAGGTCGGACTTCGCGACCCACTTGCCCACCGAGTACTGGGCGGTCGAGGTGCGAGGCAGCGACACTCCGGCGTAGCGCCATGAGGCCATCGTCAACCCTGAGCAGTCGTACGCGTTCGGACCGGCGGCATTCCGCACGTACGGCTTGCCCAGCTGTGCCTTCGCGAAGGCGAGCGCCTTGGCGCCGCGGCCGCTGGTCGTGCCGGAGCTGACCGGCAGCGGATCCCGGCTGGCGCTTCGACTGGTCGTGGCCCCGCGGGTGCTCTTGGCCTCGGCCGTCCTGCGGGCGTCGGCAGCAGCCTTCTTCTCCGCAGCCGCGAGCCGGGCACGCTCCTCGGCGGTCAGCCGCGCCAGCACCGCCTTGGACTCGGCGATCTTCTTCTCCGAGGCGTCGCTGAGTGCCTTGAGCTCCTTTTCCTGCTGGGTGAGCACGGCGAGGTCCGCCTTAGCGGAACGCTCGAGATCACCGAGGTCAGCTTGCTGCTGCTGGTAGTCCTGCAGCAGCGAGTTCTGGTTCTCGCTGACCTTCTGGACGGTGGAGACCTGGCTCAGGAAGTCCTCGGCGTCGGAGTTGAAGACCAGCTGCGCCGCCATGTCCAGGTCCCGGTTCTGGAACTGGGCCAGTGCGAACTGGCCGACCTGGAACTTGATCCGGTTGACCTTGGCGATCTGTGCGCTGACGTCGGCATGCTTCAGCTTGAGCTTCGCCTGGCCGGCCTTCACCTGCTGCTCGACCGCCACGTACTGCTGGTCGATGGCCTCGGCGTCCGCCTCGAGGGCGGAGATCTGGGCTTTCGCCTGCTCGATGGTGAGCGGCGGATCCGCCGCAGCCGGCATGCCGGCGGGCACCACGAGCAGGGCTGCGCCGAGGGCGAGGGACGGCAGGAAGAGCAACGAACTGCGAAGTGCACGCGTCAGCGGCCGGGCGCCAGTGGCGTCGCGGTGGCGTGAGGTCACGCGGCCAGTCCCCTTTACGTCATCGCCTGAACCGGACGCGACAACGCGGGGCGTGCGGCTGGGGCGTCTGCACGCCTGAGGGCGTGCAGAACCGACCCGAAAAGACAGCCCACGGACCCGAGAGCCACTTCCGGCTCCCAGTCGCGCACCCCTGGTCGCGCTCCTGGGAACGGCGTCTGTCTGGCGGATGGCATGGCTGCCATCGGCTTCACCAGGCAGTGCGAACACATTAGGTCACGAAATGGTTACCGAGCAAACGCCACGCCCACATCGTGATCGGGCCATTACCGGCAGGTGATCTCAGCGTGACCGTGCCTTGGTCTACGCGTAATCGAGCCACTCCTGCGGCGGCGACACGCCCTGCACGGGTCGAGAGCCGGGGATCAGGCGCAGCGGCGGGACGAGTCCCTGGTCCGCGAGCGCCGACAAGGCGGCACGCTCAGTGGCGTCCAGGTCGACCCGGTCGGGTGCGCCGAGCAGCACCGAGATCACGCAGTCCTCGCACGCCGAACCGCGCGCGACGCAGCAGCCGCAGTCGACGTGCAGCACGTCCATGCCGACTCCCTCCTGGGACGTCCCCGCCGATCCCGTGTGTCCGAAACCTCTGCCTCCAGGCTGCCGGAGGGCTCTGACAGTTGACGCCCGAGCGACACGCGGGACGTCCAGTGATCTGCCCGTTCGATTCGCGATATCCGCCCGATCACGTAGATTTGCTCGGGTCAGGCGAGGTGATTCGGGGGAATCGTGGCCAAGGCACGCCGGGCCAGGCGAAGCGTGTGGCGCTTCGTCGTGCCCATTGTCATTGCGGTCGTTCTGTTGGGCGGCGGCCTGTTCGCCGCGTGGAAATACATGCCACGCGAGTGGCTGTCGGCTGGGCCGAGGACCTCGCCGAGCGTCGCGGCCACCGAGAGCACGGCAGCACCGTCCAGCGCGTCGCCAAGCCCGACGCCCTCGGAGACCCCGACCCCGACGCCGGATCCCGCTGCCGTGAAGGCTCAGCAGGCGCTGGACGCGTGCCAGGCCAAGGTCGAGGCCGCGGACGAGGTGATTGCCGAGGCGAAGACGGGCATCGAGCACTGGGCGCTGCACGTGGATGCGCAACGCCAGGCCGATCTCGGCAACTACACGATCGAGCAGATGACCGCCCAGTTCAAGGCGACCCGGCTCAAGGGCCCCGGAGATCAGAAGCGCTACCACGATGCGCTGAAGACGTACGAGGACCGCCAGGGCGCCAGCTGCGGCAAGGTGTCCAAGGCGCCCGAGAAGATAGCCGCCGCCCTTGCCAAGTGCGCCACCCGGAGCGGCGACCAACAGCCGGTGCTGCCTGCCGGTGCCGCCGGGATGAAGGACTGGGCCGCCCATCTCGCCGCGATGCAGCGAAACAAGCTGTACCACCTGCCCAACGCTCAGGAAATCTGGCTCAAGGCCTACCGAGCCGCTCCGAAGAACATCAACGCCTTCGACCACGCGATCGACAAGTACGACCCGCCCAAGTGCTGAGTAGGTCTAACACTCGATCCGCGTGACGCGACCAGACATTGTCGGAGGTCTGACCTAGTCTCACCCGCATGTATGTGTCGCGGAGCCCAGGTGACTTCACCCTTCGCGCCGCCCAGGCACGCACCTCGCGGCGTTCTCCTCAGTCGACATACGACCCGGTATCCCTCCCTCGTCGGCCTTGCGATGCACGCACCTGAACGACGCCAAGCGCAAAGGCACCTGGGCTCCACGACACTCCGCGATCGCGAGGCGGTGCAGCAGTCCTTCGACGATCTGGGCACGCACCTGTCGGCGGCCACCTTTTGTGTCGTCGACCTGGAGACCACCGGCGGCGCGGACACCGACAAGATCACCGAGTTCGGCGCGGTCAAGGTGTGCGGCGGGGTGGTGCGGGGCGAGTTCCAGACGCTGGTCAATCCGCGGGAGCGGATTCCGCCGCTGATCGCGGTGCTGACGGGGATCACCAACCAGATGGTCGCCGGCGCGCCCTCGTTGCGCGCGGTGCTGCCGTCCTTCCTCGCCTTCGCCGAGGGCACGGTCCTGGTCGCGCACAACGCGCCGTTCGACGTCGGTTTCCTGCGCCGGGCCTGCGAGGGGCTCGGCTATCCCGCACCCCGCTGGCCGGTCCTCGACACGGCGGCACTGGCTCGTCAGATCCTGCTTCGGGACGAGGTGTCGGACTGCCGGCTGGCGACTCTGGCACGGCACTTCCACGCCGCGGTCACTCCCAACCACCGGGCGCTGACCGACGCCCGGGCAACCGTCGACGTGCTGCACGGCCTGATCGAGCGGGTCGGCAACCTGGGCGTGCACACGATCGAGGATCTGCAGGAGTTCGCCCGGCGGGTGTCGCCCCAGCGGCGCGCCAAGCGGAGCTGGGCGGCCGCGCTGCCGGATCGGCCCGGGGTCTACCTGTTCGTCGCCGAGCACGAGGACCGCCGCCACGTGCTCTACGTCGGCAAGGCGCAGAACATCCGCCGCCGGGTGCGCAGCTATTTCACCGCTGCCGAGCAGCGCTCCCGGATCGACGAGATGGTGCGGCTGTCGACTGGGGTGGAGGCGATCCCCTGCCTCACTCCGCTGCAGGCGGAGGTGACCGAGCTCCGGCTGATCGGCGCACACGCCCCGCCGTACAACCGGCGCTCGAAGTTCCCGGAGCGGATCCAGTGGATCAAGATCACCGAAGAGGCGTTCCCGCGGCTCTCGGTGGTCCGGACCGTCCGCGACGACGGCGCGACCTACTTCGGCCCGTTCTCCCGCCGGCACAGCTGTGAGGACGTGCTGCTGGCGGTCTACGACGGCTTCCCGATCCGCCAGTGCACGCCGCGGCTGAGCAGCACCAGCCTGAGCAGCCCCTGCGCACTGGCCGGGATGGGCCGCTGCTGCGCACCCTGCGACGGGACGGTGACCAGGGACGGCTATGCCGAGTTGGTCGAGCAGGTGCGGCGGGCCCTGGCCGAGGACGTCCGGCCCGCGGTGAAGGGGCTGCAAAGCCGGCTCGGCCGGCTGGTGGAGCAGCAGCGGTTCGAGGAGGCGATCACGATCCGCCGGCGGCTGGAGGCGCTGAGGCGCACGGGCCGCCGGTTTCATCGCATCCGCAGTCTCGCCGGCTGCGCCGAGATCGTCGCGGCGAAGAAGTCGGGCGACGACTGGCAGATCCACGTGGTCCGTTATGGCCGGCTGGCCGGAGCCGGCGTCGCGACCCCGCGCGAGGTGCCACAGGCCGTGGCCCGAGCCGTGCGCGCCGCCGCCGAGACCGTCCGACAACCGCCCGACCCGCTGCCCGCAGCCGGCATCGAGGAGACCGAACGGATCGCCGACTGGCTCGAGCAGCCGGGCGTCCGGATCATCGACATCGTCGGTGACTGGGCCTGGCCGCTGCACGCCGTGTCCTGAAGATGATCACGATGGCAGCTGCGGAAAGGGAGCACAGAGGGCGCCTGAGCGTCGCTGAGATCGCGCGACCTTGTCTTCGGACTGAGGGAACTCGACCCGCCGCGAGCAGAGCGAGCGTCTTTGGCCGGGTCGGGCGAGCGATGGAGAAGACAAGGTCCTCAGGGCGCGATCGCGCGAAGGCGCCCCATACGATGTGCCCATGATCACTGCGATCGTCTTCATCAAGGCCGAGGTCTCCCGGATCCCGGAAGTGGCCGAGGAGATCGCCGCCCTCCCCGGCGTGAGCGAGGTCTACTCGGTGACGGGCGGCATCGACCTGATCGCGATGGTCCGGGTCGCCGGTCACGAGCAGATCGCCGAGGTGGTCGCGGACCGGCTGAACAAGGTGCCGGGCGTGCTGCAGACGAAGACCCACATCGCGTTCCGGGCCTATTCGGCCCACGACCTCGAGGCCGCCTTCTCCCTCGGTGGCTGACCAGCCGCCACCCGAGAGGCGCGCGGATCGGCAGCCGTCCCCGCGCGCATCAGCACGGCCGCGGCCGTCCACCCGCCTCCTGGTCATCGCGGTGTCCGTCGCGGTGCTCCTGGTGATCGTGGCCGCGGTGGTCGCCTACCTCATCCTGCGCCAGCCACCACTGGAGCCCCTCGTCGTGCCCTCGAGCCCGACAGCCTGACCACTAGCGTCCGAGCGTCGATAGATCGCGCGAGGACGCTCAGGAAATGGGCCAGAAGAGGATCCGGACGACCACGGCGACCAAGCAGATCAGGACCACGCCGAGCAGGCCGACCGCCTGGCGTGCGTTGCGGTTCCGCCTGGGGCCGTAGGCGAGGATGTAGCCGACGAGTGCGCCCACGGCGATGCCGCCGAGCACGCTCAGCCAACCCAGGCCGCGGAAGCCGATCAGCACGCTGTAGAGCACGATCAAGATCAGCAGCCCGACGTCGGGCCGGATGTCCTCCCGGTTCTTGAGCTTGCCGACCGCGTTGGCGGCCAGCAGCCCGATCACCGCCGCACCCGAGGTGATCACCGCACCGCCGGGCGGCCCGAACAGGAAGAACACCGTGCTGCCGCCCAGCCCGGCAGCGAGATACAGCACGACGAACCGCCAGGTGCCCAGCTCCGACTCGAGCGCGCGCCCGGCCAGCCAGAGCACCAGCAGGTTCATCAGCAGCCCGATCAGGCTGCCCGACAGCAGCGCAGCGGTCAGCAGACGCCAGAACTGACCGAGCTCGACGAAGTCGGAGGCCATCACCAGCAGCCCGCTGGCCAGGCCCCGGCTGACCAGGTCGAGCACCCAGACCACCGCCAGCGCCGCCATCACGACCTTGGTCGCGGTGCCGCCGCCCGGCTTGAGGGCTGCCCCGAACGCCGACCGCGGGACCCGGCTGCGGCCGGCCGAGACGCAGTCCGGGCACTGGAAGCCGACCGAGGCGGGCCGCATGCACTCCCCGCAGATCGGCCGCCGGCAGCGCTGGCAGGTGATCCCGGTGACCCGCTCGGGATGGCGGTAGCAGCCGGCGAACCCGGGCGCGGCGAAGTCCGGTCCGGTGGGCGGCTGCTGGCTCACTCGTCGATGTCGACCGAATCGATCACCACGGGGTCGACGGGTTGATCGTTGCGCCCCGTACGCACCTGCGCGATCCCGTCGACGACGTCACGGCTCGGCTGGTCGGCGACCTCGCCGAAGATGGTGTGCCGGTTGTTCAGATGCGGCGTCCGGCTGACCGTGATGAAGAACTGGGACCCATTGGTGCCGGGGCCGGCGTTGGCCATGGCCAGCAGATAGGGCCGGTCGAACCTCAACTTCGGGTCGAACTCGTCGGCGAAGGTGTAGCCCGGGCCGCCCCGGCCGGTGCCGAGCGGGCAGCCGCCCTGGATCATGAAGCCGTCGATCACCCGATGGAAGGTCAGCCCGTCGTAGAACCGGCCAGTGGTCTTCGCGCCGGTCTGCGGGTCCCGGTACTCCCGAGAGCCGCCGGCGAGCCCGGTGAAGTTCGCGACGGTCTGCGGCGCCTGCTGATCGAACAGGGTCAGCACGATGTCGCCGTGGTTGGTGTGCAGGGTTGCCGTTGGCACGTCGATGATCACCTCTCGGGGTCGGTGGGGTTCCTGCTGTGCCCAGCCATCCTGTCATGACGGTCCAACGCCGGCCTCCGCTGCGGCGGAGCCATCACAGGCCGCTCGGGCGCGCCGTCAACGGCCCCGCCTGCAGCCTCGTCGTGACCTGCCCGAGGACCCTCCCGGCCCGCGGGGGCTGGCGGTACGGTGGTCCCCGACGGGGGTAAACAACCAGGGCCAGAAACACTCGGCTACGGAGGAAACGTGAAGCGCAGGCAGAAAGCCGTCGAGGCCGCACTGGACAAGGCAGCTCCCGCGGCGGAGGACTTCGTACACTCGGCCGCCGACCGGGTCGCCCCGCTGATGCGCGGCGCGACCGACCGGGTGGCTCCCGTGGCCCAGTCCGCCGCCGACCGGGTCGGTCCCCTCGCCCAGGCGGCCGCCGACCGGATCGGCCATGCCGCCGAGCGGGTCGGTCCCCTCGCGCATGCGGCGGCGGACCGGGTCGGTCCGATCGCGCACAGCGCCGCCGACCGCGTCTCCCCGCTCGGTCACGCCGCCGCGGAGCGGGTCGCCCCGCTCGCCCAGTCGGCCGCCGACCGGATCGCCCCGCTGGCCAACCAGGCGGTCGAGCGGGTCAGCCCGTACGCGCAGCAGGCCTATGAGCGGGTGTCCCCGTACGCCCAGCAGGCCGCCGAGCGGCTCGCACCGATCGCCGCGAGCGCCAAGCACCGCGGCGCCCAGGTGGCGCACGACGCAGTCGAGAAGGTCGGTCCGAAGCTCGACGAGGCGCTGGAGAAGGTGTCTCCGGCAATCGAGTCGGCCCGGGAGAAGATGCACGACGACCTGCTGCCCCGGTTGAGCAGCGCGCTGAGCGCCGCCGCCGGCAGTGCGGCAGTCGCGGAGGCGACCGAACGGGCCAAGGCGGCCGTCTCGGCCGCGAGGGAGGAGCTCGTCACGCCGACCGCAACGAAGAAGCGGAAGAGGCGGGCCCGGCGGTTCTTCAAGGGCTTGGCCATCGTCGCCGCCCTCGGCGGCATCGCGATCGTCGTCGCCCGCCGGTTCCTGGGCAAGGCCGACAGCGACTGGCAGGCAGCCAGGCCGACGGCGCCCTACCCGTCCCGATCCGAGACGGCCCCGACCACCGAGACTGCCGACGCCGCGGCCACCAACGGTCAGGTGCTCGCCGACGCGACGGATGATCCGCAGGCCGGCACCTCGGCGCACCTGGCCGACGCCGACGCCAACGCCGAGCCGGCGCTCGATGACGTGACGGCGGAGACTCGTGACTCCGCCGACGCCGGTGATGTCGCGCATCCCAGCGAGGGCGAGGGCCCCGACGGCGGCTCCAGCGAAACGACGGTGAGCCCGGACGACGTCGCCGAGTCGACGGCCGCGTTCGCCGACACCCAGGAGCTGCCGGTCACCGACGAGACGGCCGAGTCCGCCGAGGTCGCCGAACCGACGGCCGCCACCGCGGACATCGACACGACTGCCGAGCCCGGTGCGGTTGGCGAGGCCGAGGAGCTGGACGCCGCTCCGGCCGCCAAGGTGAAGTACGAGGGGGAAGGCGTCTACGTCGGCAACGAGCCGCCCGAGGGTTACAGCATCAAGGGCAACGAGCGGTCCATGAAGTACCACGTACCGGAGTCGGGCGGCTACAACCGGACGACTGCGGAGGTCTGGTTCAACAGCGAGGAAGCCGCTCAGCGGGCCGGCTTCGTGCGTGCCCAGCGCTGAGGCCGGCCAGTAGGGCAGCCGCCGTGTGATCTCTCGGGAGCTGGCGGCGGTGCTGTCGCCCCATCTGTCCTGGACACCGGCCAACGGGGACATGTTCTACATCCCCCGGCCGGAGATCGCCGAGTCGATCTTCCTGGTCAGTGACATGGTCGTCGAGCTGATCACCCGCGGCGGCGACTCTCGATTCCACTTCAACGGCACAGTCGAGTGGGCGCTCGACTCGGTGGAGTCCGACCAGGTGGTCTGGCTGCCGCGCGAAAACCAGCTGCGAGAGCTGCTGGAGGGCCACTTCCTGTCCCTCGACGCCACGGCGGACGGGTTCGTCGTCACCGTGAGCGGGCCTGGGCGGGCGCACCACACTGAGCCGGAGAAGTCGGCCGAGGACGCGTACGCGCGGGCGCTGATCTACGTCCGCGGGATCGACGCCGGGCAGCGACCTCAGCCGCCGAGCGAGTCGACGACGACCGCCAGGTAGGCGCCCGCGAGCATCGCCGGCGCGTACGGGAAGGCGCCGGGTCGCCGCCCGGCCAGCCGGACGAGGCCCTGCAGCCCCCCGGCCAACGTGCCGAGGGTCAGCGCCCAGATCAGGACCTGCCAGGAGTACGCAGCCGCCGCCGCGCCGAGCACCGGCGCGAACCGTACGTCGCCGAACCCGAAGCCGCCACGCGTCACGAACCAGACAAGGAGGTACAGGCCGCCGGCGATGGCGGCACCGGCCAGCGCCCGGAGCACCAGCTGCCAGCCCCCGCCCAATGACCAGCCGAGCAGGATGGCAAGCACCATCAGCAACCAAGATGCCTGGGTCAGCCGGAGCGGCAGCCAGGTCGTGCTCGCGTCGATCAACGCCAGCAGGACGCAGCAGGTGCCGACCACCACCCACGCGGGCCGGGAGGGAACCGACACCAGGCTCCAGCTCCCGGCTACGGCCGCCGCCGAGACGATGCCGGCTGCGACCGCGAACCGGGGCCGCGCGAGGCTCTCGTAAGTCGGCTTGCCGGCCGGCTCGGCGGGCTCCGGCAGGAACGACAGCACGGGCCGCGTCGCGGTGAGCATGACGAGGCCGGCCAGCACAGCGGCGAGCGCTGTCCCCCCGGCCGCGATCACCCGCCGAGCCTACGGCCGCGCCAGGCGGCGCTGTCGCCCTGCCTGTTCTCCCTCGAGCACGTGTGCCAGAGGCCTCCGGCTGCCGACGGTCCGCCGGAGATCTGTGCCGGCAACCAGTTGCGGACGGGAGTTAGGCTCGCGGTCGTGAGCGTCAGCCAGCCCCGCGAATGGTCCCGGGGGGCTCGGGGGGTGTCCCCCCGAGAATCGGCACAGCCGCGCGACCGGTGGCCAGGGGCCCGGCTAACTGATTCCCCAGCCCACCGGCGGCAGGTCCGGGTGGCCATCGTCGTCGCCCTCGGCTTCGTGCTCTTCGCCGGCGGGGGCCTGGTCGCCGGGCTGATGATCTGGCGCGAGCCCGGCGTGCGAGGCGTGGCGGGCGCCGATCGCTCGGCCAGCGTGGTCGCGAGCATGCGGCTCGCCAGCGGCCGGCTGGACGAGTCCACCCGGCGGGCAATGGTGGGCCCGGCGACGATGGTGTTGCCCGACGAGCCGTACGCGCTCGACCCTGAGCCGAAGCACCTCGACGGTGTGATCGATGTCATCTTCCTGGCGAACGCCCCGGTGCACGCCGACTACGACGGTCGCCAAGACTGGCTGGCGACGGTGGCGCTGGTTCAGCTCAGCCCGCAACTGGACCGCGGCGCAGACCTCGAGCAGGCGGGTCGCCGCGCCGTGTGGCAGCTCAGCAGGCTCTTCTTCGGCCACCACCCGACCCGGATCAGCACGCTGAGCTTCGCCGACCGCGCCGTGGACGGCCACTCCGGCATGGAGTTCACCGCCGAGGTGCACTACCGGATCAGTGGACTTGCGAGCCGCTACGACCGGGTCGTCGTCCGGATGGTGCGCGCCGACGACGGCTCCCTCATCGCCGCCCTGAGCTCGGTTCCCGACGACGCCAGCCAGCAGGTGGCAGACCTGGCGACCCGGTCGCTCGACTCGCTCGAGCTGAGGTGACGCAGCGCTGCGGCAGCGCCGCAATTCAATCGCAATTCAATACCGTTGGGTGGCGGAGACCCACTGGGCGAGCTTGGCCTTGGCGGCGCCGGAGCTGATCGCGTCCTCGGCCCGGCCCAACTGCCGGCTCAGCTGGCCCGCGAGGTCATCCGGCTCCGGGCCGGCCTCGGCGACCAGTCCGGCCGCGGCGTTCAAGACCACGATGTCGTGCACCGGGCCCGGCTTGCCGTCGACCAGGTCGCGGACCACCTGGGCGTTCGTGCCCGCGTCGCCGCCGACCAGATCCGGCAGCTGGGCCCGCTCGATCCCCACGTCTCGCGGGTCGAAGGTCGACCTGGTCACGGTGCCCTCGCGGTAGAGCCAGACGGTCGAGGTCGTCGTTGTCGTCAGCTCGTCCAGTCCGTCGTCGCCGTAGACCACCAGACCCTGGTTGCCGCGGGCGGCGAACACCCCGGCCATCAGCTCGGCCATCCGCGCGTCCGCGACACCGACGGCCTGCGCGATCGGCTGCGCGGGGTTGGCCAACGGGCCGAGGAAGTTGAACGTGGTCGGGATGCCCAGCTCGCCCCGGGTCGGGCCCGCATGGCGCAGGGCCGGGTGGTAGTGCGGCGCGAACAGGAACCCGATTCCGACCTGATCGATCACCTCCTGCTGGTGCTCCGGCGCCAGCGCGAGCACGACCCCGAGCGCCTCCAGGACGTCGGCCGCGCCGCACGCCGATGTCGCTGCCCGGTTGCCGTGCTTGACCACCCGGGCACCGGCCGCGGCCACGACGATGGCGGCCATGGTCGAGACGTTGACCGTGTGCTTGCGGTCGCCGCCGGACCCGACGATGTCGACCGCAGGACCCGGCACCTCGATCGGCGTGGCGAACTCGATCATGGTGTCCGCCAGACCCAGCATCTCCTCGACGGTCTCGCCCTTGCTCCGCAGCGCGATCACGAAGGCCGCCAGCTGGGCCGGCGTCGCATCCCCGTTGAGGATCTGCTGCATCGCCCAGGAGGTGGCGGCCGCCGTCTGATCGCGGCGCTGGACCAGCCCGCCGAGCAGCTCCGACCAGTTCATCGCATCGCCCCTTCAGATCCGCCGGGCCACCGAGCTGTCGCTCCGCGCCCGGAGCAGCTCGGCAACGGTTTCGGGCAGCCGTACGGGATCCACCGGGTGCGGGGCGACCCCGTCGGCACGAGACCAGGTGGCCAGCCACGCGTCGTCCCGGCGTCCCGTCATCACCACGATCGGCGGACAGTTGACGATCTCGTCCTTGAGCTGGCGGCACAGCCCCATGCCACCCGGCACGGCCTCGCCGTCCAGGATCACCAGGTCGATGCCGCCGGCGTCCATCGCAGTGATCACCGCCGGCTGGGTGGCCACCTCCAGCACCTGGACCGGCGGCAGGTCGGCCGCCACCTTGCGCCCCAGCGCCAGTCGGACGTCAGCCCGTCGGGTCCGGTCCGAGGAGTAGAGCAGGATGGTCAGCTCGACCTTCTCGTCCGCGGGCTCGGCGGCCCGCTGGTCGCTCTTCATCGCAGCACCTCATTCGCCTCGTCCTCGCCACGGCGGCCAGGGCACCACCGCTGTCAGGGCGTGGCCCGGTCCGACGCCGGTCGATCGTATCCTGCGGCCTCGGCCACCTGCGCCCGCTGCGCTTCGCCGGCCTGGGCTGCGGCGTGGGCCTGCAGCGCCTCGAGGCGGTCCAGCCGCCGGTCCTCGCGCCTGGCCTCGCGCTGGCTGTCGGCGTACCAGCGGACGAACAGCGCGACCAGCATGAACACGGCAGTGAAGTCGCCGGAAGCCCACATGATGCCGCCCGCGATGTACTGGTCGCGCAGCGGACTGGGCGGCCAGCTGCGGTTGAAGGCCAGGTACCAGCCCTCGGCGATCAGCGTCTGGGCGCTCATGATCGAAATTCCGAGGAAGGCGTGGAAGGGCAGCATCAGGAACATCAGCAGCAGCCGGAGCGGGTAGCCGACCCTGCCGGGCACGGGATCGACGCCCATCAGCGGCCACATCAGCAGGGAGCCCACGATCACGAAGTGCAGGTGCAGGAAGGCGTGCCAGAACGCCGACCGCAGCGACACCTCGTAGAAGGGTGAGTAGTACAGGGCGAACGGGGTCGCGATGAAGAGAGCGAGCGCGAGCGGCGGGAACGACAGCACCCGGGCCAGCCGGGTGTGCAGCAGCCGCAGCAGCAGCGCTCGCGGTCGATGCGGCAGTGTCCGCAGGGCCAGCGTGACGGGCGCGCCGAGGGCCAGGAACATCGGCGTCACCATCATCAAGATCATGTGCTGGACCACGTGCATGCTGAACAGCACGGTGTCGTAGGTGCCGATCGCGGACATCGTCGCGACCACTGTGCTGCCGATGCCGCCGGCCAGGAAGGCGACGCTGCGGCCGGCGGGCCAGCGAACTCCGCGCCGGTGCAGGATGACCAGGCCCCAGATGTAGAGCGCCGCCGGGATCGCCACCCCGATGACCAGCCACCACTCGAGGCTCCACGCCGTCAGCAGCCGGATCGGCGTCAGCGGAGGTGGCTGGTCGCCCGGAGTCGCATGCAGCGGCAGCAACATGACCGCACCTCTGGGCACGGCCACCAGCCTAACGGGTGGCATCGGCCTCCGGCCTGCGACCAGATGCTGTGGATCCCGCCGTCCCAGGCAAAAGGCCTGCTGAGAGCCGGGTCCAGACGGCCAAATCAGGCGCCCGCAACTCGTTGCCTGCAAACTCCCACCTAGGGGTGACCTCGGCAGCGGTTGCCGCAATAATGACCTCGTGGCTATACACACGCACGCCGTCAGCGGCTCGATGACCAAGCCGGCCACCTCGCTGCATCCGATCCCCCAGGTGCGGCTGCGTGGCCGGAGCGGCCGACCGGACATGGTTGCCGTCGGGACCATCGTGTGGCTGGCGTCGGAGCTGATGTTCTTCGCCGCGCTCTTCGCGTCCTACTTCACGATCCGCAACGTCACCAACGCCCAAGCCGTGGCGGCGGGGATCGAGACCTTGTGGAAGACCCAGACCGACAAGCTCAACATCCCGTTCGCGATCGTGAACACCAGCGTCCTGGTCGCCAGCTCGTTCACCTGCCAGATGGGCGTGTTCGCCGCCGAGCGGGCGCAGGTCAAGCGCACCGGAGCGCTCGGCAATCTCCGCAGCTGGGGCATGCGCGAGTGGTACGTGCTCACCTACCTGATGGGCTCGTTCTTCATCGGTGGCCAGGTGTATGAGTACGCCTCCCTGTTCAAGGAGAATCTGACCCTCTCCTCGAACGTGTACGGGTCGGTGTTCTTCCTCGCGACCGGGTTCCACGGCCTGCACGTGACGGGTGGGCTGATCGCCTTCGTGCTGCTGATGGGCCGGACGTTCCTGGCCCGTACGTTCACTCATGAGCAGGCAGTGAGCGCGGTTGTAGTGTCCTATTACTGGCACTTCGTCGACGTGGTGTGGATCGCGTTGTTCGGCGTGATCTACATCCTGAGATAGCTCGAGGCTTCTGGGCGTAAGACCACAACCGAATACCTGTAGCGACCGCTCTAACCGAGAGGGACCCCGTGCGCTTCCTGGCTTCGCGACGACGGCATCCAGCTGCGAAGTGGCTGCTCCTGCTGTTCGCGCTCTTCGTGCTCGGTGGCGCGTACAACGCGTTCGCTCCGGCGGAGCAGGTATCCGCGGACACCGGCAACAGCCAGCAGGTCGCCCAAGGACGGGCGCTGTTCGCAGTGGGCTGCGCGTCCTGCCACGGGTTGAACGGTGAGGGCCAGACCACCTCGACGATCCAGGGCCCGCCGCTGATCGGGGTCGGCGCGGCCGCGGTCGACTTCCAGGTGTCCAGCGGCCGGATGCCGATGTCCAAGCCGGAGGCCCAGGCGCCGGTGAAGCCCAACCGCTACACCGACGATGAGATCGCGGCGCTCGCGGCGTTCGTGGCCTCGCTCGGCCCGGGCCCGGCGATCCCCGCGGCGGCGGACTACGACCCGGCCAGCGTGAAAGAGGAGGACATCGCCCGCGGCGGTGAGCTGTTCCGCACCAACTGCTCGGCCTGCCACAACTTCGAGGGCGCCGGCGGCGCGCTGCCGGGCGGCAAGTATGCGCCGTCGCTGATCGGGGTCAGCAACAAGCGGCTGTACGAGGCCATGCTGACCGGTCCGCAGCAGATGCCGGTGTTCTCCGACGAGGTCATGCGGCCCGAGGACAAGCGGGCCGTCATCGCCTACCTGAACGACCTTCACTCCCGGCCGATCGACGGGGGGCTCGCGCTGGGCGGCCTGGGCCCGGTCAGCGAGGGCCTGTGGGCATGGATCATCGGAATCGGCGGACTGGTCCTGTTCGCCATGTGGATCACCGCGAGGGGGGCGAAAGCCAAATGACCGAGGATCAGGGCGCTGAGGGCGACTACGAGCGGGGACACGGAGACCTCCGCATCGGTCACGGCGACCACAGCATCTCCAGCGACCACTCCGCCGAGATCACCCGCCTCGACGAGACCCACTACCCCGTCCCCGACCCCGGCCACCCCGAGCATCTCCCCCGGCTGGCCGACGTCGACCCCGGGGCCGCCAATCGGGCGACCCGCCAGGTCGCGACCTTCTTCGGCCTGGTGCCGCTGTTCGCCATCGCCTTCGGCGTCGTGTACTTCGCGGTGCCTGGCGACTCCTACTTCCACTTCGGGCCGCTGCGGGCCAATGCGCGCAACCTCGGTCTCGGGGTGAGCTTCGGCCTCGGCCTGCTCTGCATCGGCCTGGGCGCCGTGCAGTGGGCGCGGACGCTGATGGACGACCACGAGATGGTCGACTACCGGCACGGCGCGGCCTCAGCCGGCGAGGACAAGGAATACCTGATCACCGAGCTGCAGAAGACCGCCGACGAAGCCCAGCTCACCCGCCGCAAGGTGATCGGTCGCAGTCTGCTGGGCGCCCTGGCGACGATCTTCCTGCCGATGCTGATCGGGCTGGCCGACCTCGGCCCGTGGCCGACGAAGAAGAAGCGGGCGGCGACCATCGAGGCGACCATCTGGAAAGAGGGCATCCGGCTGGTCCACGACGTCACGTACAAGCCGATCAAGGCGGCCGACCTCGAGATCGGCCAGCTGGTCAACGCCGAGCCGGAGAACCTGAAGGACCTCGAGGGCACCGCATTCCTGCAGGCGAAGGCCAAGGCTGCGATCATCATCGTCCGGATGAATCCGAACACCATCAAGATCCCCGACTCGCGCAAGGACTGGCAGGTCGGCGGAATCCTGTGCTACTCCAAGATCTGCACGCACGTGGGCTGCCCGATCAGCCTGTGGGAGCAGCAGACCCACCACCTGCTCTGCCCGTGCCACCAGTCGACCTTCGACCTCGGTGACTCGGGTGTGGTGGTCTTCGGACCGGCGGCGCGAGCGCTGCCGCAGCTGCCGATCACCACCGACGCGGATGGATATCTGGTGGCCCGTAGCGGGTTCACCGTGCCGACGGGGCCGAGCTACTTCGAGCGCGACTCCCGGCGGGACTTCAAGCGAGGTGACAACTGATGGCTAAGCCAGCCGAAGTCGTGGACGTCGGCCCGGCCAACGAGGCCGTGACGCCGCCGAAGGAGCTCGGGCCGGTCTTCAAGCGGGCTGCCCCCGTGACGAAGTGGTTGGACGACCGCGTCGGGGTAGCGGGCCTGATCCGTCCGCTGTACCGCAAGGTCTTCCCCGACCACTTCTCCTTCCTGCTGGGCGAGATCGCCCTCTACTCGTTCATCGTGCTGCTGCTGTCCGGCGTCTTCCTGACGCTGTGGTTCAAGCCGTCGATGGCCGAGGTCGACTACCAGGGCAGCTATCAGCTGCTCCGCGGGATAAAGATGTCCGACGCGTATGCGTCGACCCTCGGCCTGTCGTTCGACGTCCGGGGCGGCCTGTTGCTGCGGCAGATGCACCACTGGGCGGCGATGCTCTTCGTCGCAGCCATGCTGACCCACAGCCTGCGGATCTTCTTCACCGGCGCATTCCGCCGGCCGCGCGAGATCAACTGGCTGATCGGCGTCGGCATGCTGGTCATCGGTGTCTTCGAGGGCTTCATGGGCTACTCGCTGCCGGACGACCTGCTGTCCGGCACCGGCCTGCGGTTCATGGACGGCGCGATCCGCTCCACCCCGATCATCGGCACCTGGGCCGAGTTCTTCTTCTTCGGCGGTGAGTTCCCCGGTGACCTGGTCGTGCCGCGGCTCTACATGCTGCACATCCTGCTGCTGCCGGCGCTGCTCCTCGGCCTGATCGCGGCACACCTGGCGCTCGTCGTCTACCACAAGCACACCCAGTTCGCGGGCCCGGGCAAGACGGAAGCCAATGTGGTCGGCTACCCGGTCTTCCCGGTGTACGCCGCGAAGGCCGGCGGCTTCTTCTTCATCGTCTTCGGCGTGGTCACCCTGATGGGCGCGCTGATGCAGATCAACCCGGTCTGGGTGTTCGGTCCGTACAACCCCGGCGAGGTGACGGCCGGCTCCCAGCCCGACTGGTACATGGGCTTCGCCGAGGGCGCCATCCGGATCATGCCCGGACCCGGCTTCGAGTGGCACATCGGGGCGACAACCTGGTCGTGGAACATCTTCATACCGCTGGCACTGCCGATGGCGCTGCTCTTCGGCGGGATGGCGATCTACCCGTTCCTCGAGGCCTGGGTAACCGGCGACAAGTCCGAGCACCACATCCTCGAACGGCCGCGCAACAACCCGACCCGGACCGCGCTCGGCGTCGCCGCGATGACCTGGTACGCGATGCTGTGGATCGGCGGCGGCAACGACCTGGTGGCCACCCAGTTCCACGTCTCGCTCAACGCGGTGACCTGGGTCCTCCGGATCGCGGTCTTCGTCGCACCGGTGCTCGCCTTCCTGCTGACCAAGCGCATCTGCATCGGTCTGCAGCGGTCGGATCACGAGCGGTTGCTGCACGGCGCCGAGACCGGCGTCATCGAGCGCAGCCCGGCCGGCAGGTTCTCCGAGCGGCACCGCACGATCAGCGTCGGCGAGCAGTATCTGCTGACCCAGCACAAGGAGCCGTATCCGCTGGCTCCGGTCGCGTCCGACGACGGGGAGTTCACCGAGAAGGAGATCAAGGCCGAGCAGCGGCGGCGCCGGGCGACCCGGTTCTACTTCCTCGACGCGCTGCGCAAGCCGACCAAGGCCGAGCTGGAAGCAGCCATCGAGCACCAGCACCACCTGGCCGCGGCCATCCACGGCGACGGGCACGACGGGCACGACGGGCACGACGGGCACGACGGTCACGGGAACGGGCACGGCAACGGTCATGCCACTGCGGGGCATGAGCTCACCGCGGACGCCGGTGACGACGAGCACACCCAGTTCGGCACCGAGTCGGAGCACATGGCGCCCTGACGGCCTCCGCCGGACGCTAGAACGCAGATCCCGCTCCAGCCTGGCTGGGGCGGGGTCTCGCTATCGGGGCAGTGTTTCCCGCGTCCCTCGCGGGTCCGCGGCCAGCCTGCCACCCGACGTCCGGGCCCGGTTCCCCATCGCGTACGAGAGATAGGCCGCGCCGGCCAGCACGGCGACGAAGCCGGCCAGCAGCAGCCAGGTGAGCGGCATCCGGCTGTCGAACTCTCCCCGCGCCCGGATGGCCGCCACCAGGATCAGCGTGATCATTCCCATCGCGACCTGGACCATCAGCTTGACCGAGCTCCAGCGGGAGTCGACGAGGACCGCCGTGCCCGCCACACCCAGGCAGAAGATGGCGCCGAGCACCCGGCAGGTCAGCGGTGTCAGCAGCCAAGGCCAGTACGGCAGCACGAACGCGGGCGCGGCGAACATCACCATCCCCTGGGCGAGTGCCAGGATCCCGATCACGCCGATGACGATGCGGGCCACTGGAGCGAGCCTGGGCTCGTTCGCGTTAGCTGGCGCGGCGTGCCGGCGGTTGGCCAGCCAGCCACCAAAGACCAACAGCGGGGTCGTGAAGTAGAGCACCACCCAGATCCAGAACGTGACGTGCCGGTGGTTGAACCTGTCCCAGTGCAGGGCGGTGGCGACGCCGAGCAGGCTCGCGAAGACGGTCACAGAGACGAAGCCCGTCTTGATCACGTGCCAGTGCCGCTCCCAGAGCACCCGCACGAAGAAATAGGCACCGCCGAGATAGGCCGACGCCAGCACCATCGGGGTCATGGTGGGCCGGATCGTCCATGCGAACAGCCGCTTGGTGTCGTCGGGGAACAGGTAGAGGATCACCCAGGCTCCGACCAGGAACGGGATGATCACCAAGGACAGCACGCGCGTGTACGGCAGCACGCGATCGTCGCCCGACGTCGGCACGAGCCTCATCATCGCCCACCGGCAGCCTGCCGCGCGCCCCTTCCCTGGGATTGCCCGGCACGACTTGGAGAAACGGACATGCACGTTCGCATCCCTCACGTTGCGCCGGTTGCACACGGCGTAGAGCGTCGACAACGGACGTACACGTTCGCTTCCGACCAGCGCCGGCCGTCACAATGAGGAGGTGCGATTCCTGCAGAGCCCGCCGGCCTACGACCTGACCTACTCCGACGTCTTCCTGGTGCCGAACCGCTCCGCCGTCAGCTCGCGGCTCAGCGTCGACCTCACCAGCACCGACGGGATCGGCACGACGCTGCCACTTGTGGTGGCGAACATGACGGCCATCTCCGGCCGCCGGATGGCTGAGACCGTCGCCCGGCGCGGCGGCATCGCCATCCTGCCTCAGGACATTCCCACCGATGTGGTCGCGAAGGTGGTGGGCAAGGTCAAGGCGTCCCACCCGGTGTTCGACACCCCGGTCTCGGTGACCCCGGACACCACAGTCGGCGAGGCGCTGTCGCTGCTGCCGAAGCGCGCTCACGGCGTGGTGGTCGTGATCGCCGACGGCCGCCCCCTCGGCACCATGAGCGAGGCCGAGGCGGCAGGCGTCGACCGCTTCGCCCAGGTGCACGAGATTATGACATCGGACCTGCTCACGGTCAGCGCTGACACCTCGCCGGCGGAGGTCTTCGAAACCCTAGCCGGCAGCCACCTGGACGTCGCGCTGGTCGTCGAGGACGAACGGCTGCTCGGGGTGCTCACCCGCAAGCACGCCCTTCGCGCGACCCTCTACCGCCCTGCCGTCGACGCCGACGGCCGGCTTCTCATCGGGGCCGCCGTGGGGATCAACGGCGATGTGGCCCGCCGCGCGGACGCGCTGTTCGGTGCCGGCATCGACGTACTGGTCGTCGACACCGCGCACGGTCACCAGGAGAAGATGCTGCAGGCGCTCAAGTCGGTCCGTGAGGTCCGGGACCGGATCGCCGACGGGTCAGGCCGGCGCGTGCCACTGGTCGCCGGCAACGTGGTCTCGACCGCGGGCGTCATCGACCTCATCGACGCCGGCGCCGACGTGGTCAAGGTCGGCGTCGGGCCGGGGGCGATGTGCACCACCCGCATGATGACCGGGGTCGGCCGGCCGCAGTTCAGCGCGGTGCTGGACTGCGCCGAGGCCGCCCGGGGCGCCGGCCGGTCCATCTGGGCCGACGGCGGCGTGCGGCATCCCCGCGACGTCGCGCTCGCGCTGGCGGCCGGTGCGGGCAGTGTGATGATCGGCACCTGGTTCGCCGGCACGTACGAGAGCACCGGCAACCTGATGACCGACTCCCAGGGCCGGCTTTACAAGGAGTCGTACGGGATGGCGTCGGCCCGCGCGGTCCGGATGCGGACCAAGGATGCCAGCGGTTTCGAACGGGCCCGGGCGGCCCTGTTCGAGGAGGGCATCTCCACCGGCCGGATGTATCTCGACCCCGAGCGGCCGAGCGTTGAGGACCTGATCGACTCGATCGTGGCCGGGGTGCGCAGCAGCTGCACCTACACCGGGGCTTCGAATCTGGAGGAGTTCCACGAGTTCGCGGTGGTCGGTGTGCAGTCGAACTCCGGCTACGACGAGGGACGCCCGCTGCACCTCAACTGGTAGTTCGGGGCGTTTGAATTCCCATGTCTACGTGGGAATTCGGAACTTTGCGTGCCGCGCGGGCCGTGCGAAGTATCAACATCGTGTGCCAAGCGACAGCGGACCTGGTGTGGACCTAGACGGAGACCGGGAACCGTTGGGCCGACCGGGCCCTGGCCTTGGCGGCCTCGACCTCGCGGTTCTTCGGCGGGGTCGAGGCGGTCAGGTGGTCCAGCAGGTGCTGGACGCTGTGGGCGATGTCGTGGACCGCCTCGTTGAACGCCGCCTCGTTCGCCTTTGAGGGCCGAGTGGTGCCGGCGACCTTGCGGACGAACTGCAGGGCAGCGTCGTGCACCTCAGCGCTGGTGGCCGGCGGGTCGAAGTTGTGGAGCGGTCGGATGTTTCGACACATCGCTCTATTCTGCACCGTGCGGAACTCGACCCGGTTCTCTGAGCGTCGGAGTCGCGTGCTGCTGTCGCAAGGAACGATGAGCGAAGCACGCTTTTCCGTTTCGCGAAGAGCGACGGCGACAGCAGCTCCGAACGCGACGTGCGCGAAGAGAACACAAACAACTAGTGAGCGTGGTCCCCGCGGTAGAACTCGTACAGCATTCCGGTGAGGGTCAGCGAGCCGAAGCCGAATCCGACGATCATCAGCCACCAGCCGAAGACCGGACCGAGCACGACGAGGATGAACGTGAGGGCCACGAACAGGGGCCACTTGCTCTGCGGCGGGAAGAAGCCGATGTCGCCCGCGCCCTCGAGGATCTCGCCGTCCTGGCGGTCCTCGGGTCGACGGTCGATCCGCCGGGCGACCAGGCCGAAGTAGAGCGTGATCATCAACGTCAGCAGGCCCGTCATGATCAGCGCTGCCGTCCCGGCCAGCTCGTGACTCATGAAGAAGTAGATCGGCGTCACGATGCCGAAGAAGATCGTCAGCGCGCCGAAGATCCAGGCCTCGACTCTCATACCGGGGCCCCCGCGAAATCGTGGAGCGAAGCGGAGCGATTTTGTGGGGTGGTCATACCTGGTCCTCCTGAGCCTCCGGTGAATGACCGTGGTGCTCCGAGTCGTACTTGGCGGCCAGGTCTCTGGTGGTGTGGTGCACCCGGGCCCTGAGCTCCGCCTTGCGACCGGTGTCGTCGGCGGTGTCGACGGTGGTGTCGACCAGCTCTTCCTCGTCCTCGTCCCCGTACTCCATCAGCGCCACCTCAGGGTGGTGCAGGTCGAAGGCCGGTGCCTCGGACCGGATCCGTGGCAGCTGGGTGAAGTTGTGCCGTGGCGGCGGGCAGCTGGTCGCCCACTCGAGTGAGCGACCCCAGCCCCACGGGTCGTCGGTGTTCACCCGCGGGTTCCGGCGGGACTTCCACACGTTGTAGAGGAACACCAACGTCGAGGAGCCCAGCAGGAAAGCGCCCGCCGAGGAGATCTGGTTGAGCACCGTGAAGCCCTCGTTCGGCAGGTAGTCGGCATACCTGCGCGGCATGCCCTCCACGCCCAGCCAGTGCTGGATCAGGAAGGTCGTGTGGAAGCCGATGAACAGCAGCCAGAAGTGGACCTTGCCGAGCGTTTCGTCGAGCATCCGGCCGGTGAGCTTCGGCCACCAGAAGTAGAAGCCGGCGAACATCGCGAAGACGACGGTGCCGAAGACCACGTAGTGGAAGTGCGCGACCACGAAGTAGGAGTCCGAGATCGCGAAGTCCAGCGGCGGGCTGGCCAGGATGATGCCCGTCAGGCCGCCGAAGAGGAAGGTGGTCAGGAACCCGACCGCCCAGAGCATGGGCGTTCGCATGGCTATGTTGCCGCCCCACATCGTGCCTATCCAGTTGAAGAACTTGACCCCGGTCGGCACCGCGATAAGGAACGTCATGAAGGAGAAGAACGGCAGGTTCACGGCCCCGGTGACGAACATGTGGTGCGCCCAGACCGCCATCGACAGGGCGGCGATCATCAACGTCGCGCCGACCAGTCCGACGTAGCCGAAGATCGGCTTGCGGCTGAAGACCGGCAGGACTTCGGTGATGATGCCGAAGAACGGCAGGGCGATGATGTAGACCTCCGGATGACCGAAGAACCAGAACAGGTGCTGCCAGAGGATCGGACCGCCGTTGGCGGCGTCGAAGACGTGGGCGCCGAGGCTTCGGTCCGCTTCGAGGACGAGCAACGCGGCGGCCAGGATCGGGAAGGCCATCAACACCAGGATCGAGGTCACCAGGATGTTCCAGGTGAAGATCGGCATCCGGAACATCGTCAGGCCCGGCGCCCGCATGCAGACGATCGTGGTGACGAAGTTCACCGCGCCGAGGATGGTGCCGAGGCCGGCCATGTAGAGGCCCATGATCCACAGGTCGCCGCCGACGCCGGGCGAGTTGACCGAGTCGTTGAGCGGTGCGTACGCGAACCAGCCGAAGCTGGCGGCCCCGGACGGGGAGAGGAAGCCCGAGACCGTGATCAGGCCGCCGAACAGGTAGAACCAGTAGGCGATCATGTTCAGCCGCGGGAAGGCGACGTCCGGCGCGCCGATCTGCAGCGGCATGATGGCGTTCGCGAAACCGGCGAAGAGCGGCGTCGCGAAGAGCAGCAGCATGATCGTGCCGTGCATGGTGAAGAACTGGTTGAAGGTCTCGTACGACATGTACTGCAGGCCCGGGAAGGCGAGCTCGGCGCGAATCCCGAGGGCGAGCAGGCCGCCAAAGAGGAAGAAGATGAACGACGTGATGAAGTAGAGGTTGCCGATGACCTTGTGGTCGGTGGTGACCATCCACTTCCAGGCGATCCGTCCGAGCTCGCGCGTGGGTTCGGCGATCTCGGTCGGGGTGGCGGTGCGCTCGAGAGTCGTCATCGCGGACCTCCCTCCGGGTAAGCGTTGGCGGGGCCTTTGGCCTCACCGGTCTGGCCCTTGGCCACAAGGGTCTTCAGATATGCGCGGTAGTCGTCCTCGCTGACGATGTGCACGTTGAACAACATGGCCGAGTGGTAGGTGCCGCACAACTCGGCGCACTTCCCGGCGAAGGTGCCTTCCTTGGTCGGGGTCGCGTAGAAGTTGTTGTGCCGGCCGGGGACCACGTCGAGCTTCTGGTAGAAGGCGGGGATCCAGAAGGAGTGGATCACGTCCGGCGAGGACAGGTTGAAGTGCACCGTCTTGCCGACCGGCAGGTAGAGATCAGGGGTCTGGTTGATCGTGCCCGCGTTCCACACGTCCTGCCCGACCGCCGGGTCGCCGGCCGACTTGTAGTTGAAGGTCCACGACCACTTCTGACCCACCACGTCGATCGTCACATCCGGCTTCGGGACCGCCTTGAGCATGCCGTGCTGGGCAAGGATCGTGAAGTAGAAGAGGACGCCGATGATGATGAACGGGACGATCGTGTACATGATCTCCATCGGCAGGTTGTAGCGGTTCTGCCGCGGCATCCTGCCGTGCCGGCCCTTGTACCGCACGACGGACCAGCCGATCAAGCCCCACACCAGGACGCCGACGAGGCCGGCCGCGATCCAGGTGCCGATCCACAGATCGTGCATGAACGGCGCCCGGTCGCTCGCGGCCAGCGGCAGGCCGAGCCGCTTCAGTTGGCCGACCGTGTCCGCCGAGCAGCCGGCGAGTGCGAGCAGGCCGAGGCTGGACAGGCCCAGCAGCACGCGACGGGAATGCCCCGACCAACGCCGAGCCGGCAGCACAGGGGAGTCCGAAGCGGGCCGTCTGCTGCTGCCAACCACGTCGCGCCTTTCGTCGGAACGAACACCCGGGAGGCCTCGAGCCCGCGTGAAAACAGCGGACCACGGCCGTCCTTTGCTGCTCACCCTAACGCAGGACGTCGCTTCGAATCACGGGGAGACCGGCGTAAGTTTCAGCGTGTGGCGGAGCCGGTTTCCGGGGTGTTCCTCGACTCCTGCTCGGCGGAGCCGATGCTCCCGGAGGCGGTTTCGGCGTGGGTCGAGGCGCAGCAGGCGGGATGGGCAGATCCGGCTCGCTTGCACCGTCGAGCCCGTCTCGCCGCCCAGGCGCTCGACCAGGCGCGAGAGGTCGTGGCCGCCGCCGTCGGGGCCCGGCCCGACGAGGTGATCTTTCCCGGCTCGGGGGTGCAGGCCTCGTACGCGGCCGTGGATGGACTGGCACTTGGCCGCCGTCGAGTCGGCAACCGGATCGTCAGCACAGCCGTCGACCACTCCTCGGTGCTGGCCGCGGCCGCCTCGGCAGGCTCGCACGAAGCGGTCGACGTCGATCACCAGGGCCACGTCGAGCTGGAACGCTGGCAGGCGGCCGTCGCGGCCGACGGCACCGCGGCGGCCTGCATCCAGGTGGCCAACCACGAGGTCGGCACGCTGCAGCCGTACGTCGAGGCTGGCGAGGCGTGCGCCCGGGCAGGCGTGCCGCTGGTGCTGGACGCCACGTCAGCGCTGGGCCGGGTCGACCTGAGTGGTGCCGGGCCGTGGGCGGTGCTCACCGGGTGGGCCGCCGCCTTCGGCGGCCCGGCGGCGGTCGGCATCCTGGTGATCCGGAAGGGAACCCGCTGGCGGGCGCCTTATCCCGCCGACGACTACCAGGACGCCCGCTGGCCCGGCATGCCGGACGTGCCGGCGATCCATGCCGCGGCGGTCGCGCTCGACCGCTGGCTTCGCGACGGGCGCCAGGTGGGTGAGCGTCAACGAGCCTTGGTGGATCGGCTGCGGACCGGGATCGCCGAGCGGGTCGCGGATGTCGACATCCCGGGTGATCCCGTGCGTCGCGTGCCACACCTGCTCACGTTCTCGGCCCTGTACGTGGACGGCGAGACGCTGACGCTGGAGCTGGACAAGGCGGGCTTCGCGGTCGCCAGCGGCTCGGCGTGCAGCGCCAGCAGCGAGCAGCCATCGCACGTGCTCGCCGCGATGGGAGCGCTGACCCACGGCAACGTACGGATCGGGCTGGAGTGGACCACGACCTCAGATGACGTGGAACGCTTTCTCGACGCGGCGCCGCCGATCATCGCCGAACTTCGCTCGCGGGTCGGTGTGCGGTGAGCTCGTCGGAATCCGAGCAACAGTCAGCCCCCGGCCCCGGACCCGATGCCGGGAACGACGCCGTACTGTCCCTGGACTGCCTCGGGGCGCGATGCCCGATCCCGATCGTGCAGCTTGCTCAGCGGATAGATGAGGTCGAGCCCGGTCAGCTGCTCGAGGTGCTGGCCGACGATCCAGCCGCGGGGCCGGACATCGCTGCGTGGTGCCGGATGCGCGGCCACGAACTGGTGGCGGTCGACCCGCCGCGACATCTCGTACGGCGGCTCGCGGCAGAGAACCGGAACGCCGAGCGGATCGACTAGAGCCGATCCATTCGGGACTGGCGGTTACCCCGGCCTAATGGAAGCTGTCGCCGCAGGCGCAGGAGCCGGTGGCGTTCGGGTTGTCGATCGTGAAGCCCTGCTTCTCGATCGTGTCCACGAAGTCGATCGTCGCGCCCATCAGGTAGGGAGCGCTCATCCGGTCCGTGACCACGTTCACGCCGCCGAATGCCCGGACGATGTCGCCCTCGAGGCTGCGCTCGTCGAAGAACAGCTGGTAGCGCAGGCCCGAGCAGCCGCCCGGCTGGACAGCGAGTCGCAGCGAGAGGTCGTCGCGCCCTTCGCCCTCGAGCAGGGCCTTGACCTTGCGAGCGGCGGCGTCGGTGAGGACGATGCCGTCCGCAACAGCCGGGGCCTCGACGAAGGTCTGGTCGGTTACCGTCATGCGGATCTCCTGGATCTGATGTTTCCTTGGGGCGGCGGCGCTCTCGGCCAGCCCTTCCTGCGTCTTCATTCTAGGGCGACCTGCTGACGTCGCCAATCACGGCAGGGTGAGCCGCGTCACGGTGACTGTCCGGGGGGACCCGGACACCCCCCGCTCCGGCACCCACCGCAGTTGGAGGGCCACGACCGTCACCAGGTCCAGGACCGGGCCACCCGCTTGGCCACCGCGGCCAGCTCGTCGGCGGTCACGTCCACGGCAGAAGGCTGGTCGGCGGCAGAGTCGCGGACCGCGTACGCGGCCTCGATGCCCAGAGTGCGCATCTCGCGGGAGCCGATGACGACCTCGCCGGCGATGACGATACAGGGCGCGAGCAGGCTCGCGCCGAGCTTCGCGGCAGCAGCCACGACTCCCCCGCCCCGGGTGGCGAAGTCGAACACCGTGCAGCCGGTGACCACGAGATCGGCCCGCGCAGCCGTCGCCGCGGGGCCCAGGGATGCGCCGACCGCATCCTCCGCTGCCAGCACCGACGCCTCGGCCCGGCTCCAGCTCTGCGCGAACAGCTCACCCGCCTCCGTCGCCGCCACGGTGCCGATCGCGTCGGTCAGCACGATCACGCGCATCCGAGACCTCCATGTCCCCTCAGACGATTCTGACCACGCAGCGAGTGGTCGATTCCACATGCCGACCCGCCGCAGCGACGATGCAAGACTGACCACTCGCTCAGCGTGCAGCGCCAAAGTCTGCACTGCCGACCCTAGAGCTGTGAGCAGGATGACAACCGACGCCAACCGGTTGGCACGAGTGCCCAGGTAGATTTGCCGGATGACTTCGCAGACGACGGACCGGGCACAGCTGTCGCTGTACGTGCTCGGGACCAGGTCGGATCCACGCTCCGAACGCGGCGTCGAGTGCCCCGGCGAGCTGCCCGCCGCGTCCGACCCGGCGCTGGTGGAGCGGGCCCGGCGGGCCAAGGCGGCCCTCGGCGACCGGCTCTTCGTGCTCGGCCACCACTACCAGCGCGACGAGGTCATCCAGTTCGCCGACGTCACGGGCGACTCGTTCAAACTGGCCCGGGAGGCGGCGGCGCGCCCCGACGCCACCTACATCGTCTTCTGCGGCGTCCACTTCATGGCCGAGTCGGCCGACATCCTCACCGCGGACAGCCAGCGGGTGATCCTGCCGGATCTGGCCGCCGGTTGCTCGATGGCGGACATGGCCCGGCTCTCCCAGGTCGAGGACGCCTGGGACGTGCTCGCAGACGCCGGTGTCGCGGACGAGACCATCCCCGTCACGTACATGAACTCATCCGCCGACATCAAGGCCTTCTGCGGCCGGCACGGCGGCGTCGTGTGCACCTCCTCCAACGCCAAGGCGGTGCTGGAGTGGGCCTTCCGGCGGGGCACGAAGGTGCTCTTCCTGCCCGACCAGCACCTGGGCCGGAACACGGCGGTGCTGCAAATGGGCATGAGCCTCGACGACTGCGTGCTCTACGACCCGCGCCGGGCCGACGGCGGGCTGCCCGCCGAGCAGTTGGCGAACGCGAAGATGATCTTGTGGAAGGGCCACTGCTCGGTGCACGGCCGGTTCACCCCACAGGCGGTGGACGACGTTCGCGCCCGGATCCCCGGCGTCTCGGTGCTCGTGCATCCGGAGTGCCAGCACGAGGTGGTGCTGAAGGCGGACAAGATCGGCTCGACGGAGTACATCATCAAGACCGTCGAGAAGGCGCCGGCCGGCTCGAAGTGGGCGATCGGCACCGAGCTCAACCTGGTCAAGCGGCTGGCACTCACCCACCCCGAGCAGGAGATCGTCTTCCTGGAGCAGCACGTCTGCTACTGCGCCACGATGAACCGGATCGACCTGCCGCACCTGGTCTGGGCGCTGGAGAACCTGGCTGCCGGCCATGTGGTCAACCAGATCACGGTCGACCCTGAGACCCAGCACTATGCCCGTGAGGCGCTGCAGCGGATGCTCGACCTGCCGGGCGAGACGTCGAAGGACTAAGCCGGACGGAGCGGCACGGGGCCGGAGACGTGAGTTTCCCGGCAAGGCCGGGCGGCCTGTTCCGCAGGGTAGGGGTATCCCTCCGGGCTCAGTTCGGGATGAGCCCCTCGGAGGACTCGCTCAGCAGGGCCCGTACGTCCTCGACCGTCGAGTCCGCGGCGGGCAGGATCAGGTCGGAGTCGCGAAGGTCGTCGACCGGCACCGGCTGACCGATGTCGCGAACCTGGCCGAGCAGGCTCGCCAGCGCCGCGGTGAGCTGCTCCTGGTCGTTGGCGGTCACCGCCCTCTCGAGCTGGTCGTCGGCGGCGTTGAGCGCTCGTACGGCGTCGTCGCTGAGCTCCCACTGCCCCTCGTTGAGAATCCGGACGATCATCGCAGCTCCCCCTGGCTCGGCTGAGTCTGTGGGTCGGGCTGGTAGGCAGGTGGCCCCTGGTATCCCACCTGGCCGGACTGGGCCGAGCCGGCGCCGGGCTGTTCGCCGCCCTGCGACTGGCTGGGGGGCAGCTGCTGCGGGGGCTGCTGGTAGGGCGGCTGCTGCACGGTCTGGCCCTCGATCGCCTGCGGCGCTGCACCCGGCCCGGAAGCGATGGCGGCCTTCATCCGGGCCAGCTCGTTCTCCACGTCGGAGGTCGAGGCGAGCTGCTCCAGCTCGAGGGTGATGTCGTCCTTGGCCATCCCGGTCGGGTCGTCCAGGGCGCCGCTGGCCAGCAGCTCGTCGATGGCGCCCGCCCGAGCCTGCATCTGCGCGGTCTTGTCCTCGGCCCGCTGGATGGCCAGGCCGACGTCGCCCATCTCCTCGCTGATCCCCGAGAAGGCCTCGTTGATCCGGGTCTGCGCCTCCGCCGCGGAGTAGGTGGCCTTGATCGTCTCCTTCCGGGTCCGGAAGGCGTCGACCTTGGCCTGCAGCCGCTGGCTGGCACGGGTGAGCTTCTCCTCCTCGCCCTGCAGCTGCGCGTGCTGTGCCTGCAAGTCGGTCAGCTGCTGCTGCAGGCCGGAGCGGCGGGTCAGCGCCTCGCGGGCCAGGTCCTCCCGGCCGACCTCGAGCGCCTTCTGCGCCTGCTGGGTCAGCTTGTCCGCCTGGGTGTTGAGCTGCGTCGCCTGCAGCTCGACCCGCTTGCGACTGGTGGCGACATCAGCGACGCCGCGCCGTACCTTCTGCAGCAGCTCCAGCTGGCGCTGGTAGGAGTAGTCGAGGGTCTGGCGTGGATCCTCCAGCTTGTCCAGGGCCTTGTCGGTCTTGGCTCGGAAGATCAACGAGATGCGCTGAAAGATGCCGCTCATGACGAATCAGCTGGTCCTTCCACGATGGATCGAGGTCGCGGGCGCTTGCACAGGCATCCACCGTATCTCCGCGACCCTAGGAGAGGCATTGGCGCATCGAGGTAGGTTCGTCTTTGGGTTGGTCCCCTGACACAATCCAGGGGCAGGACGGCGGCCCCCTGAGCACGCCTCACCCGGGACGCATCCAGATCTGCAGCGAGAGGTTCGTCGTGGCACTCTTCCGCCGAACGGCCGCGGAGAAGGCGGCGCCGCCGGAGCCGGTGGCGCCCGTCGGGCCGGGTGCGAAGAAGGACCGGCCGACCCCCACCCGCAAGCAGGCCGAGGCGGCTCGGCGGCAGCGCGTCACCCGCAACCTGTCCAAGCGGGAGGCCCGGGCGGAGGCCAGCCGGCAGTCCCGGACCGAACGGCTCAAGGCCATGAACGCCCGCGAGTCCGTGCCCGAGAAGGCGCTGCTCCGCGACTACGTCGACTCGCGGTTCAACCTCGGTGAGTTCCTGCTGCCGAGCCTGGTCGTGATCTTGGCGCTGACCTTCCTCAGCCAGACCCTGCCGCGGGTCGCGGTGTTCAGCACCGGGCTGATGTACCTCTTCCTGCTCGCCGTCGTCGTCGACTCGGCCTTCCTCTGGCGCGGCTTCAAGAAGCTGCTCGCCGCCCGGTTGCCCAGGGCGTCCACCCGCGGCCTGCTCATGTACGGGGTGAACCGCGCCATCCAGATCCGCCGCTTCCGGATGCCGCCGCCGCGGGTCAAGCGCGGCGAGTCCTTCTGAGGCCGGCCGACGGTGAGCTGGCGCTGGGTGCCCGACCGGGAGCCCACCCGGAATCTCCCCGAACTGCGCACCTTCAACAGCCAGGGGGAGGCGGAGACGTGGCTCGGCGAGTTTTACCCCGAGCTGCGCTCCGCGGGCGTGCGGTCGGTGAGCCTGTACGAGGAGGACCGGCTGGTCTACGGGCCGATGAGCCTCGAACCGGACCACGACGAGTAGCCGATTCCCTTAGGGTCGCATTCGTGGGCACTCCGGCCTACATCACCGAGATTCGCCGGTCGTACGGGCAGGGTCTGCTGCTGCTGCCCGGCGTGTCCGCGGTGGTGCTGCGCGACGATCTGGCCCTGGGCCGGCGGCACCTGCTGCTGGTGCGGCGTAGCGACACCGGGCGGTGGAGCCTGCCCGCCGGCATCGTCGAGCCCGGCGAGCAGCCCGCGGCGAGCATCCGGCGGGAGGTGCTCGAGGAGACCCGGGTCGAGGTCCGGGTCGACCGGCTGGTGCTGCTCAGCATGGATCCCGAGCTGGTCTACGCCAACGGCGATCACTGCCAGTTCGTCGCGATGACGTTCCGGTGCAGCTATCTGGGCGGCGACGCGGCGGTCGGTGACGAGGAGTCGACCGAGGTCGGCTGGTTCGAGGTCGACGCCTTGCCGGACAGCATGTCCGCAATCCAACGGCGGCGGATCCGGGTCGCGCTGGCGGACCGTGAGGCCTGCGTCTTCGCTGAGTGAGCAGGCGTTCGCAGGTCAGGACTCCCGGACGCCCGGGGTGACGAACGGCGGCTTGGTCACCGCGAAGGGCTCCTGCCGGCCGCGGATGTCCACGAAGACCTGGTCGCCGTCGGTGATCTCGGCCCGCAGCAGCGCCAGCGCGATGCCGACCTTCAGGGTCGGCGAGAACGTGCCCGAGGTGACGTTGCCGAGCTCGGCGCCGTCCGCAGCCCGTACGGTCATGCCGGGGCGCGGAATGCCGCGGCCGAGGGCCTTCAGCCCTCGTAGCAGGCGGGTCGGGCCTTCGGCCTTCTCCGCACGCAGCGCCTCCGCGCCGAAGAAGGTCTCCTTCCTCCAGCCGACGGCCCAGCCGAGCCGGGCCTGCACCGGCGTGATCTCGGGGGAGATGTCCTGCCCGTGCAGCGGGTAGCCCATCTCGGTGCGCAGCGTGTCGCGAGCACCCAGTCCGGCCGGCCGCAGCCCGTACGGGTCACCGGCCGCGACGATCTGGTCCCAGACCGACACGGCTGCAGCGGTCGGCACGACCAGCTCGTAGCCCCGCTCGCCGGTGTAGCCCGTCCGGCAGACGGTGACCGCCGTGCCCGCTTGCTCGACGCCGGCGAATGTCATGTAGTCGTGCCCCGCCGGGAAGCCGGCCGTGTCGAGCACCTCGTCCGACCTCGTGCCCTGGACCGCGATCACCGCGAAGTCCTCGTGCTGGTTGACGACGGAGATTTCTGCCGGCGCCGCCGCGGCCAGCAGCTCGACGACCTGGGCGCAGTTCGCGGCGTTGGGGATCAGGAACACTTCGTCGGCGGAGCGGAGGTAGGCGATCAGGTCGTCCACCACACCGCCGTCGTCGGCGCAGATCAGGGTGTACTGGGCCTGGCCCGGGCCGACCTTGCCAAGATCATTGGTCAGGCAGCGGTTCACGAACGCGGCGGCGCCCGGGCCGGAAACCGTCGCCTTGCCCAGGTGGCTGACGTCGAAGACCCCGACCGCGGACCGGACGGCCGCGTGCTCGGCGAGAACCCCACCGCCGGCGTACTCCAGCGGCATCGTCCAGCCGCCGAAGGCCGCGAACCGGGCACCGGCCGCGACGTGGCGATCGTGCAGCGGTGAGCGCTTCAGCGGCGACCCGGCCTCGGCTTCGCTCGGCTCCATGGTCGCCGAACCTACCGCAGCGCCGGCGCGGCCGCCCTCCCGCGGGCCCCGGGCTAACCTGTGTAGCTCGCGCGCCAACTCACGTCTTCTGGAAGGTATCGCCTCCATGCCCACGCACTCCCTGCCGGCCCTGTCCATCGTGCGGAGCCTGCCGCGCGGTGTCGACCTCCTGGTGGTCGGCCTGACCAGCGATGGCGCGATCGGGGCGCCGGACAGCATCGAGGCCGCGTACGGCAAGCAGTTCGGCTCGGGTGTCGCCGAGCTGGCGCTGTCGCTCGGCGCCAAGCCGAAGACAGGCAACCGGCGGACGCTGCCGGCCGCCGGCAGCGGCCCGCGGCTGATCGTGGTCGGAGTGAACGGCGAGCCGACCCCCGATCTGCTGCGGCAGGCGGCCGGCGCCGGCCTCCGGCAGGCCGCCGGGCTCGCGGAGCAGGCCAAGCTGTCGGTCGCGGTGTCGCTGGGCGGCGGACCCGAGGTGGTCCGGGCCGTGGCCGAGGGCGCGTTGCTCGGCAGCTACTCCTACGCCCCGATCAGCGGGAGCTCGAACGGCTCGACCGGCGGCGGGATCGACGGCATCGCGGTGATCGACCCGGGCGGCTCGCGCGGCGACCTTGCCGCCCGTGCCCAGACGATGGCGAACGCCGTGGCCACCGCACGCGACTGGGTCAACGTCCCGCCGAACCTGCTCTACCCCGCCTCGTTCGCCGACCAGGTACGGGCGCTGGTCAAGGAGTCACCGGTGACGATCGAGGTGCTGGACGAGAAGGCGCTCACCCGCGCCGGCTACGGCGGCATCCTCGCCGTCGGCGGCGGCTCGTCCCGGCTGCCCCGGCTGGTGAAGCTGAGCTACGCGCCGCGCGGCGCCAAGGCGCACCTGGCACTGGTCGGCAAGGGCATCACCTTCGACTCCGGCGGCCTCAACCTCAAGCCCGCCGAGGGCATGTACTGGATGAAGTGCGACATGGCAGGGGCGGCCGCGATCTTCGCCGCGACGCACGCCATCGCCCAGCTCGGGCTGAAGGTCAGGGTCACCGCGTACGGCGCGCTCGCCGAGAATCTCGTCTCCGACACGTCCTACCGGCCCTCCGACGTGCTCACGATGTACGGCGGCAAGACCGTCGAGAACGGCAACACCGACGCCGAGGGCCGACTCGTTCTGGCGGACGCCCTGGCCAGGGCGAGCGAGGACCATCCGGATCTCGTGGTCGACGTCGCCACCCTGACCGGGGCCTGCATCATCGCGCTCGGCAACCGTACGAGCGGGTTGATGGTCTCCGACGACGAGACGGCCGTCCGGTTGCTCGACGCGGCGGAGGCGGCCGGCGAGCCGCTGTGGCAGCTGCCGATCACCGCCGAGCAGCGCGAGCGGCTCGACTCGAAGGTCGCGGACCTGCGCTCCTCGCCACGGGAGCGTGCTGGCGGCGCGATCCTGGCCGCGGCGTTCCTGCGGGAGTTCGTCCCCGCGGGCACGCCCTGGGCCCACCTGGACATCGCGGGTCCGGCGTTCAACGAGGGCAAGCCGTACGGCTACATCAGCTCGGGCGGCACCGGCGCGGGCGTACGGACGCTGATCGAGCTGGCCAGCTCGCTCGCCTAGACCTTGGACTCCGACTCACTCGGGGGAAACGGGGGCCGGTGCGCGACGACCGCGGGCACGGGTCAATACTATGCGAATGCTGTGAAGACGCTGTGGGGCCGCGCTGGCAGTGCCCCGGTAACGCGCCACCCATCCCAATCGGCACGGTACCTCCGCCAGCGCGGCCAAGGTGAGACGCCACCCCCCAACCGGACCGAGGCCGTCAGGTTGCCTCAGCCATAGACGTACCACTCAACCCCCATTCGGAGCCGGTTCCGGATCGGATTGGGAAAGTTCGAAAATTTTCTCCGAACCGTCGGCGACGCTCCGCGAAGGGTCGCTGAGCGACGTATCGGGCGAAGCGCCACAATTCGGTGAGCGCGGCTCAGCGCAGGTCGGGATGCCGCTTGTTGCGGCTGTTGTAGTCCCGCATCCGCTGCGGATAGCCGACCACCGCGGCGTCGTAGCCGGGGATCTGCATGTGCTCGGCGAAGGTGTGCGCCCACTGTGGGGACGGCACCACCCGCCGGGTCCACTCGCCGTCGTTGGCGACCAGCAGGATCGTCGTCTGGGTGACCGAGGTCTTCGGCTCGACGAAGGCCTCGACACCCCTGCGGCTCCGGACGAACTGGGTCAGGTGCACCGTGACGGCATCGTCGACCGTTCGGCTCTCGGCGGAGTGACCGCGGCCGCGTTTCACCCGCGCCGCCGTCCGCCGCAACCAACCCATGGGCCAAGTATGGCAAGGGGCCCTGCTGCGAGGATGTCGTGCATGGGTCCCAGCTATGACCTCGTCGTCCTCGGCGCCGGCAGCGGTGGCTACGCGTGCGCGCTGCGGGCGGCTCAACTGGGCCTTTCCATCGCGATGGTCGAGAAGGACAAGGTAGGCGGCACGTGCCTGCATCGAGGCTGCATCCCGACCAAGGCGATGCTGCACGCGGCCGAGGTCGCCGACGCGGCCCGGGCCGGCAGCAAGCTCGGGGTGCACGCGACCGTCGACAAGATCGACCTGGCGGGCGTCCAGTCCTACGCCGACTCGGTCGTCAGCCGGCTCTACCGGGGGCTGACCGGACTCGTGTCCGGTCGCGGCATCACCGTCGTCCAGGGTGAGGGCCGGCTCGGGCTGGACGACGGCCGCCCGGTCGTGCTGGTCGGCGGCGAGACGTTGCGAGGCAGCCAGGTCGTTCTGGCCTCCGGATCGTACGCGCGGACGCTGCCCGGGTTGACCATCGACGGCGAGCGGGTGATCACCAGCGAACACGCGCTGAAGCTGGCCCAGCTGCCCGGGTCGGCGGTCGTCCTTGGCGGCGGCGTGATCGGGGTGGAGTTCGCGAGCGCCTGGCGCTCGTTCGGAGTGGACGTGACGGTGGTCGAGGCGCTCCCCCGGCTCGTCCCGGCCGAGGATCCGGCGATCTCCGCCGGCTTGGAGCGCGCCTTCCGGAAGCGCGGCATCACGATCAGGACCGCCAGTCCGGTCGACGGCTGCGAGCCGACTGACGGCGGCGTCACCGTACGGCTCGCCGACGGCGGCTCACTGACGGCCGACCTCGTCCTGGTGGCCGTCGGGCGGGAACCGCTGTCGGCCGGACTGGGCTACGCGGAGGCAGGCGTCGGCCTCGACCGTGGCCACACCGTCGTGGACGAGCGGCTGCGGACAGCGGTGCCAGGCGTGTATGCGGTCGGCGACCTCGTGGCCGGGCTGCAACTGGCCCACCGCGGCTTCGCACACGGCATGTTCGTGGCCGAGGACGCCGTGCACGGCAGTGGCCGGTCGTCTCACGCGCCGGCGATCGTGGAGGACGTGACCATCCCGCGCGTCACCTACAGCGATCCGGAGATCGCCTCGGTCGGACTGTCCGAGGCGGCCGCCCGGGAGGCGTACGGGGATGTCGAGACCGTGACCTACGACCTCGCCGGCAACGGCCGCTCCCAGATCCTGAAGACGCAGGGCTTCGTGAAGCTGGTGCGGCGGGCCGGCGGCCCGGTCGTCGGCGTGCACATGATCGGCGCCCGGGTGAGCGAGCTGGTCGGCGAGGCTCAGCTGATCACCAGCTGGGAGGCGTTCCCCACCGACGTCACCGCCCACATCCATGCCCACCCCACCCAGACCGAGGCACTCGGCGAGGCCCACCTCGCCCTGGCGGGCACGCCCTTCCACGCCCACGTCTGACCGGAAAATGAGGGGTCATGGGCCGGAGCCGCGGATCGACGCGTACGGATAGGCTGATGCCGAACCGAGACCGACTCATTCCTTGCGCGGCCACCACCTGAGGGGCCATCCCACGAAGATTCGTCCGACGAAGGAGTCCAAACCACCATGTCGACTTCTGTAACCCTTCCGGCACTGGGCGAGAGCGTCACCGAGGGCACCGTCAGCAGATGGCTGAAGCAGGTCGGCGACTCGGTGGAGGCGGACGAGCCGCTCCTCGAGGTGTCCACCGACAAGGTCGACACCGAGATCCCCTCCCCCGCCTCCGGCGTGCTGCTGGAGATCAAGGCGCAGGAGGACGAAACGGTCGAGGTCGGTGCGGTGCTCGCCGTGATCGGTGACCCGAGCGAGGCCGCCGGTGAGGCGGAGAGCCAGAGCGACGGACCCCCGCAGGCCGAGACCCAGGCGGAGCCCGAAACCCAGCCCGAGGCGGCGGACGCGCAGGTCGCCGGCGAGCAGGAAGCTGGCGAGCAGGAAGCTGGCGAGCAGGAGAGCGAGGCGGCCACCGAGTCACGGGCGTCGACGGACGGTCAAGACCGACCCGCGGCCGAGCCGAAGCGGGCCGCCCCCAGCGGTCCGGCGAGTGGCACGGAGGTTCCGCTGCCGGCGCTGGGCGAGAGCGTCACCGAGGGCACGGTCAGCCGCTGGCTGAAGCAGGTCGGTGATCGGGTCGAGGCGGACGAGCCACTGTTGGAGGTCTCAACGGACAAGGTCGACACCGAGATCCCCTCACCGGCCGCCGGGGTGCTGCTCGAGATCCGGGTCCAGGAGGACGAGACGGTCTCGGTGGGATCGGTGCTGGCCGTCGTCGGTGAGCAGGGGGCCGAGCCGGGCGAGCAGGCGCCCGCACCCGAATCCAGAGCCGGTCGCGCCGCCGAGCCCGAGCCGGAGCAGCAGGCCGAGCCGGAGCAGCAGGCCGAGCCGGAACAGCAGGCCGAGCCGGAGCAGCGAGCCGAACCGGAGCCTGAGCCACAGCCCGAACCGCAACCCGAGCCGAAGCCGGAACCGGTCGCGCAGGCCTCGGCACCCACTGCTGCCCCGTCACCGACGTCGGCGCCGCCCGGAGACGCCCAGCCCGAGCAGCACGTCCGTACCGCGGCGAGCCCGGCGCCGACCCCGGTCGCCACCGATGCGGACGCCGGCTACGTAACGCCGCTGGTCCGCAAGCTCGCGAAGGAGCACGACGTCGAGCTGGCCAGCATCACCGGCACGGGTGTCGGTGGCCGGGTCCGCAAGCAGGATGTGCTCGCCGCAGCGGAGGCGGCCAAGGCAGCCGCCGAGCAGGCCAAGGCCGCCGCTGCAGCTCCCGCGACCGAGGCCCCAGCAGCGGCCACTCCAGCGGCAACCACACCCGCCGCCGAGCCGAGCGCGCTGCGCGGCACGACGGAGAAGATGTCCCGGCTTCGCAAGACCATCGCCAAGCGGATGGTGGAGTCGCTGCAGGTCTCGGCGCAGCTCACAGCGACGGTCGAGGTGGACATGACCGCCATCTCGCGGATCCGCGCAAAGGCCAAGGACGCGTTCAAGAAGCGGGAGGGCGCGACTCTTTCCTACCTGCCGTTCGTAGCCAAGGCCGCCGTCGAGGCGCTGAAGGTCTACCCGAAGGTCAACGCGACGATCGACACCGAGGCGCAGACGATCACCTACCCCGACGCGGAGCACGTCGGCATCGCGGTCGACACCGAGCGGGGCCTGCTGGTCCCGGTGATCAAGGACGCCGGCGACCTGAACATCGGCGGCCTGGCGAAGAAGATCGCAGACCTCGCCGCCCGGACACGGCAGAACAAGGTCAGCCCGGACGAGTTGACCGGCGGCACCTTCACCATCACCAACTACGGCTCCGCGGGCACGCTGATGGACACCCCGATCATCAACCAGCCCCAGGTGGCCATCCTCGGCACCGGCGCCCTGGTCAAGCGGCCGGCCGTCATCACCGACCCCGAGCTCGGCCAGGTGATCGCGATCCGGGACATCATGTACCTCTCGATGTCCTACGACCACCGGCTGGTCGACGGCGCCGAGGCCGCCCGCTTCCTCAGCATGGTCAAAGCGCGGCTGGAGGAAGGCGACTTCGGTTCCGAGTTCGGCCTCTGAGGTCGTGGCGCAGAGCGCGGAGGATCGCGCGGGGGCGCCTGAAAGGGGGTCACCGTGAAGTGGCTGCTCGCGGGCGCCTCGGGGTTCTTGGGCACGGCGCTGCGGGAACGCCTCGCCGACCGTGGTGACGAGGTCGTGCGGCTGGTCCGGCGGGAGCCGGCGACCAGCCATGAACTCCCTTGGGACCCTGCGGCCGGCGTGCTGGATCCGGGGGGCTTCGACGGTGTCGACGCAGTCGTCAACCTCTGCGGGGTCGGCGTCGCGGACCGGCCGTGGACCCGCTCCCGGCGCGAGGCGATCCGTTCCTCGCGCGTCGATCCGACCGCGACGCTGGCGCGCGGAATCGCCTCGCTGGAGTCCCGACCGGTCCTGGTCCAGGCCGCCGGAGTCGCCATCTACGGCACAGCCTGGTCCGACCAGCCGAGCACCGAGGATTCTCCGCCGGCCGAGGACTACCTGGCCCAGGTTGTCGTGTCCTGGGAGGGCGCGGCCCGGCCGGCGATCGATGCGGGCGGCCGGGTGGTCTCCCTCCGCACCAGCCCGGTGCTCGGGCCGGGCGGCGGTTCGTTCCGGCCGATGAGGCTGGCCTGGTCCGTCGGGGCCGGCGCAGTGCTCGGCGACGGTCGCCAGCGGATGCCGATGATCGCGCTCGAGGACTATCTGCGGGCACTGCTGTGGGCGGCCGAAACATCGGACGCGTCGGGGCCATACAACCTCACCCTGCCCGAGCCGACTACGAACCGCGAGTTCAGCGACGAGCTCGCCCGGGCGATGCACCGGCCGCGCCTGCTGGCCGCGCCGGCGCCGGTGCTGCGGGCGGCGCTCGGTGAGCTGGCCGAGCAGCTCCTCGGCGACATGTACGTGCTGCCCGCCCGGCTGACCGCCGCCGGCTTCACCTTCACCGCCCCCGACGTACGGGCGCTGGTCGTCTCCGCCCTGTCCCGATCCGTATCCGAGCCTGCATAGACTTCCCGCGTGGCCCTCGAGTTCAGGTACCTGAGTCTGGGCAGCGCCCAGACCGACTACCAGCAGGCCTGGGAGCTGCAGCGCCGGGTGCATGCCGAGGTCGTCGCCGGCACCCTGCCGGACACCGTCCTGCTGCTCGAGCACGCAACGGTCTACACGGCCGGCAAGCGGACGGAGCCGCACGAGCGGCCGCTGGACGGCACCCCCGTGATCGACGTAGACCGCGGCGGGAAGATCACCTGGCACGGGCCCGGCCAGCTGGTCGGCTATCCGATCGTGAAGCTCCCAGAGGCCACCGGCGTCGTCGACTACGTCCGCCGGCTCGAGGAGGCCATGATCCGGACCTTCGACGATCTCGGCCTGGCCACCGGCCGGGTCCGCGGCCGTTCCGGGGTCTGGCTCGCCGCCGACCACAGGCCCGAGCGCAAGGTCGCCGCCATCGGGGTCCGGGTCGCGGCCGGGGCGACGATGCACGGCTTCGCGGTCAACGTGGACCCGGACCTGGGCTGGTTCGACCGGATCGTGCCGTGCGGCATCGCGGACGCGGGCGTGACCTCGCTGTCCGCCGAGCTCGGCAGGCATCTGGAGCTCATCGAGGTGGCCGAGCGGCTGCGGCCGCAGCTGGAGCGCTACCTCGCCTTCGAGCCGTACGAGCAGTCGGCAGACGTGCCGAGCCTCGCTCCCGCAATCTGAGCGAGCTCACGCGCCGGTCGGCGGCCACAGGCTTGCCCGCTAAGGTGAACTCCTCCGGCCACACGAGGGGTGGGCGATGACGGGGATCGCGCGGTCACGCGCCATGTCGTCGCATCTCGACGCGTACGCGATCGAGGCGTACAACATGCGCAAGAGCTACCGCAGCCGCAAGGGCCGACAGGTCGCGCTCGCGGGACTCGATCTCAAGGTGCCCGCCGGCGGCGTGCACGGCTTCCTCGGGCCGAACGGCGCCGGCAAGACGACCACCATCCGGATGCTGCTCGGCCTGATCCGGGCCGACTCGGGCTACATGCGGGTGTTCGACCAGGAGGTGCCGCGCGGGCTGCCGCAGGTGGTCGGCCGGATCGGCGCGATCGTCGAGCAGCCGCGCTTCTTCCCCGCCTTCTCCGGCCGGAAGAACCTCCAGCTGCTCGCCCGGGCGATGGGAGTCCCGGGCGCCAGGGTCGGCCACGTGCTAGCCGAGGTGGGGCTGGCCGAGCGAGCGAAGAGCAGGTTCGGGGCGTACTCGCTCGGCATGAAGCAGCGGCTGGCCATCGCCGCGACGCTGCTGAAGGACCCCGACCTGCTGATCTTCGACGAGCCGACGAACGGCCTCGACCCGGCCGGCATCCACGAGATCCGCAGCACCATGCGCCGGCTGGCCGACAGCGGCATGACGGTCCTGGTGTCCAGCCACATCCTCAACGAGGTGCAGCAGGTCGCGGACACCGTCACCATCATCGGCCGCGGCCGGCTGCTGGCCGAGGGTCGGGTCGACGACATCCTCGCCGTCGGCGGCCAGTCCGTACGAGTCGGGGTGGACGACACGCCGCTCGCCGCCCAGCTGCTGTCCGACGCCGGATTCGTCGTCTCGCCGGCCCCCGGCCGGATGCTCAGCGTCACCAGCCCCGACCACCGGGCCCGGCTCGACCCGGCGACCATCACCCGGGTCCTTGCCCAGCGCGGCCTGTACGTCTACGAGCTGACGACGGTCCGGGCCGATCTCGAGTCGGTCTTCCTCGAGCTCACCGCCGACGAGGGGCTCGGCGCCCGGGAGCCGCCGCCCGTGGCCCGCCGCAGCATCGGGCCCGCCGGCCCGCCCGGCGGCCGAGCGGTGGCGAGCCGGCGATGATTCGGCTGCTTCGGGCGGAGTTCGGCCGGCTGCGCAGCCGACGGTTCACCCTGGTCGCGCTGCTCGTCGTGTTCCTCGCCATGGCCGGCCTGCAGCTCATCGTCAATTTCGAGGTGACGCCGCCGACGGCGGCGGAGCAGGCGCAGAACCGGGCCGCGTACGAGCAGGCGCACAAGGACTGGGTGGACAGCCACGCGAGCTACGAGCAGGCCTGCCGGCAGACTAGCCAGCATCCCGACGAGGAGTGCGTCATCGCCGAGCCGCAGCTCAGCGACTTCGGTGGCGTGCAGAGCTATCGGGAGGCGGCGGGCGCCGTCCTGACCATCGCCATCTACCTGGCCGGGCTGACGGCGTTCGTGGTGGCCGCCAGCTTCATCGGCGCGGAGTACTCCACCGGCTCCATCGGCAACTGGCTCACCTTCCTCCCCCGCCGCGGGCGCGTCTTCGGCGCCAAGCTGATCGTGATCGTGATCTTCGCGGCACTGATCAGTGCCCTGGCCTCGGCGCTGACTCTCGGCGGTGCGGCTGCGCTCGTACGGCTGCACGGCGGCCAGGTGTCCGGACTCGGCCCGCTCGCGCAGATGGCGGGCCGCGGCACCGTGCTCGCCGTCGCGCTGGCCGTCGTGGGCTTCTGCGCGGCACTGGTCTCCCGACACACCGCCGCAGCGATCGGCGTGCTGCTGGGCTACCTGTTCGTCTGGTTCGTCCGGCTGGTTGTGCTGCGGAAGCTCAGCGTGGCGCAGGAAGCGACCCGGTGGAGTCCGGAGGGCAACATTCAAGCCATCGTGAACAACGGCTACGACTACTTCGTGCCGGTCCGCCGGCTCACCGCCGAGGGCGAGGTGCTCGACACGGTCCAGCGCACGATCAGCCTGTCCCATGGCGTCGTCTACTGGTCCGCGCTGCTGCTGGTGGTGATCGCCGCCTCCGTCGTCGTCTTCCGCCGCCGGGACGTGACGTGAGCGGCTGTGTTGAATTGCGACGCTAGCGCGTCGCGCGGATTGCGCTCTTAGCCCGATGTCATGCTCCCTCGCTCGCATGACCCGCCCAACAACGTGCTCGCTTTCGCTCGCGGCGTCATGCCCGACTCAGTCACATAACACCGGCGCCCAATCCGGGGCCGCACCCCGGCCACTAAGCTGAAGTGGTGACGATCGCGCCGGAGGGTCGCAGGCTGCTGCGCCTGGAGGTTCGCAACGCGACCGTACCGATCGAGAAGAAGCCGCCGTGGATCAAGACCACCGCACGGATGGGTCCGGAGTATCGCGAGCTCCAGCAGCTGGTCCGCGACGAGGGTCTGCACACGGTGTGCCAGGAGGCCGGCTGTCCCAACATCTTCGAGTGCTGGGAGGACCGCGAGGCGACGTTCCTGATCGGCGGCGACCAGTGCACGCGACGCTGCGACTTCTGCCAGATCGACACCGGCAAGCCGGCGGAGTTCGATGCCGGCGAGCCGCTGCGGGTGGCGGAGTCCGTACGGTCGATGGGCCTGCGCTACGCGACCGTCACCGGGGTCTGCCGCGACGACCTGCCCGACGAGGGTGCCTGGCTCTACGCAGAGACGATCCGCAGGATCCACGAGCTCAACCCGGGAACCGGCGTCGAGATGCTGGCGCCGGACTTCTCCGGCAATGCCGAGCACCTGGCGGCGCTGTTCGAAACCCGGCCGGAGGTCTTCGCGCACAACGTGGAGACCGTGCCGCGGATCTTCCGCTCGATCCGGCCCGGCTTCCGCTACGAGCGCTCGCTCAGCGTGCTCCGCAGCTCGCGCGACGCCGGGCTGGTGACGAAATCCAACCTCATCCTCGGCATGGGTGAGACCCGCGACGAGGTGTCGCAGACCATGGCCGACCTGTACGAGGCCGGCGCGGAGATCCTCACCATCACCCAGTACCTGCGACCGTCGCCACGGCACCATCCGGTCGCCCGCTGGGTAAAGCCCGAGGAGTTCGTCGAGCTGCAGGCCGAGGCGGCGGCCATCGGCTTCGCCGGCGTGCTGAGCGGCCCGCTGGTCCGATCCTCCTATCGCGCCGGGCGGCTCTACCGGCAGGCGATCGATTCCCGGATGATTCCCGTCGCCGCCGGGCAGGACCCGGCTGTCCAGCCCGTGTAGGCACCGGGTAGAACAGCGTCACACCTAGCACGTCGAGAAGGGGCGCAGAATGGCTGACACCAAACCTCCGCGGGCGGGCGCGGGGCGGTCGTCCGCCCCGAAGTCGACACCCCCGCGGGGGGGCGCGGATTCGGGCCTGAAGTCAACACAGCCGCGCGCTGGCGCGGGCACACCGCCGCGGACCGGCAAGCAGCCCAGTCCGGCTGCCGACGCCAAGAAGGCTGCGGCGGCCGCCAAGAAGGCGGAGAAGGCACGCAAGAAGGCCAGCACAGATCCCTCCGACATGGGCAGGCTCCGACAGATCGTCCGGGCCTACCAACTGACCCACGAGTACGACAAGCAGCTGCCCTTCTGGCTGATCGGTGCGTTCCTGCTGCCGGTCGTCGTCGCCCTGCTGATCAGCCTGGTCTGGCCGCACCCGATCTACCTCGGCTTCCTCGGCATGACCACCGGCCTGATGGCGGCCATGCTCGTCCTCGTCCGGCGGGCGAAGGCCGCCACCTACCGCCGCTACACGGGCCAGACCGGTTCGGCCGAGGTGGCGCTGCAGATGCTGCCCAAGGCCTGGATTTCGACACCGGTGATCGCCGCCAACCGCAACAGGGACGTCGTGCACCGCACCCTCGGCCCGGGCGGGCTGGTGCTGATCGGCGAGGGCGAGGCGGGTCGGGTCCGGCAGCTGCTGGCCAGCGAGGTCAAGAAGCACGAGCGGGTCGCGTACGGGATCCAGGTGACCACCGTCGTGATGGGTGACAAGCAGGGCCAGGTGCCCCTGGACAAACTGGCCGACCACATCAAGAAGCTGCCGAAGGTGCTGCAGGCCAACCAGGTCACCGACGTCAAGCAGCGGCTGAAGGCGCTGGACGCCATCCGGCCTCCGGTGCCGATGCCGAGGGGCCCGTTGCCGACCAGCGCCCGCCAGGTCAAGGGCGCCCGGCAGGCGATGCGCGGTCGCTGACCGGCCGGATGAGCTCGAACGCACCGCCGTCGGCGCCGCTCGATGAACTCGCGGCCGCGCTGCCGGACGGGACGGTGACGACCGAGCCGGTCACGCTGGAGAACTACCGCTTCGACTGGTCGCGGGTGTCCGGCGCGGGCGTGCCGCTCGCGGTGGTGCGACCCGCCGACGCGGACCAGGTGCAGGCCGTGTTGCGCTGGGCCTCGGCGCATCGGGTCGGTGTGGTGCCACGCGGTGCCGGCAGCGGTCTCTCGGCCGGCAGCGCGGCCGTCGACGGCGGGATCGTGCTCAGCCTGGAACGGATGCGCTCGGTCGAGATCGACCCCGCGGCCAGGGTGGCCGTGGTCGAGCCCGGCGCGTTCAACGCCGACGTCAAGGCGGCTGCCGCGGCCCACGGCCTGTGGTATCCGCCGGATCCCTCCTCGTACGACATCTGCTCCATCGGCGGCAACGTCGCCACCAACGCCGGCGGCCTGTGCTGCGTGAAGTACGGCGTGACCACCGACTACGTGCTCGGGCTCGACGTGGTGCTCGCCGACGGCACCAAGGTCGTGCTCGGTGGCAAGCGGATCAAGGACGTCGCAGGCCTGTCGCTGGTCAAGCTCTTCGTCGGCAGCGAGGGGACGCTGGGCGTGATCACCCGGGCGATCCTGCGGCTTATCCCGGCGCAGCCGCCGCGCTCCACACTGGTGGCGACCTTCCCGACCGTGCGGGCCGCGGCCGACAGCGTGCTGGCGATCGGGAGCACCATCCGGGCGTCGATGATGGAGCTGATGGACCAGACCTCGATCAACGCCGTCGAGGACTACCGCTCGATGGGCCTGGACCGGTCCGCCGGCGCCCTGCTGCTCGCCCAGTCCGACGCGCCCGGCGCGGCCCGGGCCGCCGAGATCGCGGCCATGGAGTCCGCCTGCCAGGCAGCCGGCGCACTGGAGGTCTTCGTCACCGACGAGGAGGACGAGGGCGAGCTGTTCGTCGCTGCGCGCCGGGCGGCCTTCCCCGCCATCGAGGCGCGAGGCGCGATCCTGCTGGAGGACGTCGGCGCGCCGGTGCCGCGGCTGCCCGAGCTCCTGGCGGCCATCGCCGCGATCGCCGAGCGGCACGACGTGGAGATCCCCGTGGTCGCTCACGCCGGCGACGGCAACACTCACCCGATCGTGGTCTTCGACCCGAGCGAGCCCGCCGCACGAGCGCGGGCATACCTGGCCTTCGACGAGATCATGCAGACGGCGATCGCGCTGGGCGGCACCATCACCGGCGAGCACGGAGTCGGCCGGGCCAAGAAGGCTGCGCTGCCGGACCAGCTCGGCCCCGAGGTGATGGCGCTGACCCGGACGATCAAGGTCGCGCTCGACCCGTACGGGATCCTCAACCCGGGCGCCGTTCTCTGAGCCGACCCGAGCACGCGAGCCGCACGTCTTAGACCGCAAGCGCCCAGACGCACGTGGGGCAGGGTCAGCGGCGGTTCACCACGACAGTGCCGACGGCCAGATCCTGGACGCCACGGCGGTCGGCGCCGATCACCAGGGCTGGCAGGGCGAGGCTGACCAGCAGCGCACGGACCACTGCCCGGACGATGCCCAGCGGCTTGCGGTCCAGCCGGATGATCCCGATCCGGCAGATCAGCTGGCCGAGGCTGCCGGCCGCGACCGCGCCCAGCACCGAGGTCTCGACGAAGAAGACGGTCAGGATCATCCAGGACTGCCAGCCGCGGCTGGTCAGCACGGCGCGGCCGAACACCCCGACGGCCACCGCCATGCAGGCGGCCCAGTCCAACAGCACGGCGGCAAACCGCGCCCGCCACGTCGCCAGCGAGCCGGGGCCGGCCCGCGGCAGGCCGAGCCGGGCACCGGGATACTCTTCGTTCTCGTGCCCTACAGCAGTGGTGTCCTCGGCCACTCGCCGAGGCTATCCGGCCATCGTGATCAGGTGTGCCGCGGCCAGCCCGCAGTATCCGCGCGGGGGGCGACCCCCGCTGCCCCCGCGGCCGATCCGGTCCGTGTTACACCTGCGAAACAACTGCGCAACTGGACGGAAACGGCCTCTCCTTAGGCTCCAGGTGTCGACTTCGCGAGTGCGACACCGATCTCCGAGCGCGGATGCTCCAGGCGCGCTCGTCCAGCCTCAGCAACTGCTCGATCTCGAGCGAATTCCACTCGTGCTCACCGAGCACCACGAGACCCTCATCGGAGGACAGATGTTCACCAGCGCCGACGACCTGTTGGCCTACGTCAGGGACGAGGGTGTCGAGTTCATCGACGTCCGGTTCTGCGACCTGCCCGGCATCATGCAGCACTTCACCGTCCCGGTGGGGACCTTCGGCCCTGAGTTCTTCGAGGACGGGGTCAACTTCGACGGTTCATCGATCCGCGGGTTCCAGAAGATCCACGAGTCGGACATGGCCCTGCTGCCCGACCCGACGACGGCCTTCGTCGACCCGTTCCGGACAGCCAAGACGCTCGCCGTCAACTTCTTCGTGCACGACCCGCTGACGAAGGAGCCGTACAGCCGCGACCCGCGCAACATCGCCCGCAAGGCAGAGAGCTACCTGGCCTCGACGGGAATCGGCGACACTGCGTACTTCGCGCCCGAGGCCGAGTTCTACATGTTCGACGACGTCCGGTTCGAGACCAAGCAGCAAACCGGCTACTACTCCATCGACTCGGTGGCCGGCGCCTGGAACACCGGCCGGGTCGAGGAGGGCGGCAACCGCGGTTACAAGGTCCGCTACAAGGGCGGCTACTTCCCGGTGCCGCCGGTCGACCACTTCGCCGACCTGCGCGACCAGATCGTCAAGAACCTGGAGGCCTGCGGGCTGAGCGTGGAGCGGGCCCACCATGAGGTGGGAACGGCCGGCCAGGCCGAGATCAACTACCACTTCAACACGATGCTCGGGGCCGGTGACGACCTCCAGAAGTTCAAGTACATCGTCAAGAACACCGCCTGGGCCGCCGGCAAGACCGCGACCTTCATGCCGAAGCCGATCTTCGGCGACAACGGCTCGGGCATGCACGTGCACTCCTCGATCTGGAACGAGGGCGAGCCGCTGTTCTACGACGAGGCCGGTTACGGTGGCCTGTCCGACGTCGCCCGCTGGTACGTCGGCGGCATCTTGGAGCACGCCCCGTCGCTGCTCGCCTTCACCAATCCGACGACGAACTCCTACCACCGGCTGGTGCCGGGCTTCGAGGCGCCGGTCAACCTGGTGTACAGCTCGCGCAACCGGTCGGCGGCCATGCGGATCCCGATCACGGGCTCCAACCCGAAGGCGAAAAGGGTGGAGTTCCGCTGCCCGGACTCCTCGTCGAACCCGTATCTGGCGTTCGCCGCACTCCTGCTTGCCGGCCTCGACGGCATCCAGAACAAGACCGAGCCGGCCGCGCCGATCGACAAGGACCTCTACGAGCTGCCGCCGGAGGAGCACGCCTCGGTACAGACCGTTCCAGACAGCCTCGACGGTGTGCTGGACAGCCTGGAGGCCGATCACGAGTTCCTGCTCGCCGGCGACGTCTTCACGCCCGACCTGATCGAGACCTGGGTCGAGCTGAAGCGCGCAGACATCGACTCGGTACGGTTGCGCCCGCACCCGCACGAGTTCGAGCTCTACTACGACGTGTAGTCCGATAATCAACAACTGACCAGGTTGGACCCTTCTGCGGCCGCTGCCTGGTCCGCGAAGAGCAGCAAGCACTCCGGGCCTTCACCACAGCGTTGGTGACGGCCCGGAGTGTTCTCACGTGGGCAGCAGGCTTGGCGCGCGACGTCGGATGGGTAAGGCAGAAGACGTGTCAGAGTCCGAGCAGCCGACGCCGCCAGATGACCAGCAACCGCCTCTCCCCGGTCTGTCGCCGCAGGCGAGACAAAGACCGGACGGCAGCGGCCGTACGGTTGTCGTCGGCGCCGCGGCCGCAGTTCTCGGCCTGTTGGTCGGAGGTGTCATCGGCAGCACCATCGGCGCGGCGCGGACGTCTGGCACCGCCGCACCGGTCGCGACGGCGACCGTCACCGCGACCGCATACAGCACCGTCTCCGTTACTCCCGAGCCCACTGACCAGCCAACGACTGAGTCCACCGAGCGACGTACGGGCGCCTTCGATCCGCAACCGGCGGACTTCCTGATCGGAATCAAGATCTTGTCGAAGCAGTGCCTCGGCGCGGCCGGTTGCACCATCGCCTACCGGATCGAGCCCAAGTACGTCGGCGGCCAGGCGTGGCCGACCGTCGGCAGCACGCTGGTGAGCTATCAGGTGACCGGAGACGTGCTGGGCCCGCACACGAACACCTTCACGATCGATGCAACCGGCGCGGCACACGTGGCCGAGGAGGAGTCGGCGGAGACGAGGCCCGGCGTGACGTTGAAAGCCAAGGCCATCGAGGTCGACTACGACCCGAACGGCTGAGCCTGGTGATACGCTGCCCGGACCGATAGAGGTCCGCCCCAACCTCGACGATCTTGGCATGCCTGCAAGAACTCGGCGCGGCTCCCTCACGGAAAGGAGCCTGGTGACATGCCGACAGTCCGCACCCTCCAGCGACGCGCTCGGGCGCTGCACCTCAAGCTGTGGTCGGTACGACCCGGCAGCAGGCACTGGTGGCGGTTCGGGCCGTACAGCATCGTCGACGCCCGGACCGCCGGCATCGTCGCCAGCGGCCTCGAGCCGGAGGAGGTCGAGGCCTGCCTCGACTTCTGGCGGGAGCTTTCGCTGATCAGGGCCTAACCGCTGCGGCGGCTGGCCAGGGGACCGGCTTCACCCGCCGCTGCGGCCCGCATTAGGTGGCGCCGGCACCGCATCCCAGGCTCCCTGACGGCGATCCATCCCGCAGTTCGGATGGGCGGTGTCGGCCCGACGTACGATGAGAACGGTTCAGACCGCGTGCGTCGGGCTATCCAGAGATCAACCGATGCCCTGCCGTTCCGAGTGAGGGTTCACCTTTGGGGGGAAGATGACGCCTTCGCGGTCAGGCCGAACCTTCATCCGTCGAGCAGTCGGACTCCTCGCCGTGCTGTTCCTGCTCGGCTGCGCCGTCGCCTTCTACGGGATAGCCCCCGACCTCCCCACGTCGGCATCGAACAGACCGACGAGCTCGCCCACTGCCAGTTCCCCGGCCGAGAACCCACCGAACGCGACCTCACCGACCGACAGCACGCCGACCGCCGGGCCGTCGAGCAGTGAGGCGTCCCAGGCCACCGACCCTGAGCAGACGACGTCGGCCGCGACACCCGCCGACAGCCCCTCCAGCTCGGCCGAGCGCGCCATTCAGCTGGAAGGGTCGGCCTACTCCGGCAAGCCGTTCCAGACCCTTCCTGTCCGCGGAACCTACCGCGGCGGAGCGAACACCATGCTGGAACTGCAACGCCTGGAGGGAGGCACGTGGGTTTCCAACCCACTGCCGACCAAGACCGACGGCAAGGGCCGGTTCACCACCTATGTCGAGCTCGGGCCGGGCCTGCACTGGCTCCGGATCCTCGATCCGAGCTCGGGTCTGACCTCGGAGATCTTCGCCGTCGTGATCAAGCCCTGACCAGGGCCGATCAGCCGCCGGAGCCGTGCACGGCCTGCAGCCTGGCGAAGACGACGACATTGGAGAGGTACTTGTGGTTGGCTGCGTCGTACGTGCCACCACACGTGATCAGCCGCAGCCCGGCATGGTCGATCGGACCGTAGACCGCCTGGGTGGGGAAATGCGTCCGGGAGAACTTCGCCACCCGGCTGACGGTGAACACGGCGGTCTTGCCGTCCTTGCGGGCGATGCTCACCTGATCCCCGGGCCGCAGACTGCCCAGCCGGAAGAAGACCTCGCGTGCGCCGTTCCAGGTCACGTGTCCGGCGATGACCGCCGGCCCGAGCGCGCCAGGCGACGGCCCGCCGGAGAACCAGCCGGCGACCCTGACGTCGGTCGGGGTTTCCATCGCGCCCTTGTCGTCGAGCCCGAGGGGAACCAGCCTCGACCGGACACCGATCTTCGGTATGGACACGACCAACGGGTCGGATTCGGGCAGCACCAGACCGTCGATCTGGTCTCGGATCCTCTTCCGATCAGCCTCCGTCGTGGGCCGCGCCGCCGTGGGCTTGCCCGCGCTCGGGGATGACGACGGACTCCTGGCCTCACTCGGTGGACCGGCCACGGCCGGGTCCGGCGTGGCCGCTCTCGGCAGGGCTGCCCACACCAGCACGACGCCGACCACGGCCAGGACGGCCGCGATCGACACCCGAACGAATCGGCTCCGCTGCCGGTGGAACGAGCGGACCATCAGCGTCGATTCCCCCCGTCGACCACTGAGTGATGGATGAGCTTCGAGCCCGCGGGCTCGGGGAAGGTGGCCACAGCTGAGCCATCCAGGTGGCGTCAGCCGGGACGGGCCTCCTTGTCAGGCTGCCGATCGTCGGCCACCGCCGTCGCCGGGCGGGCCGGCCGCCGGAGGAACAGCGCCACCGCCGCGAGCAACACCAGTGAGGCCCCGGCCGCGGCCAGCGGGCGGTTCAGCTCGGAGGCCGGCGCACCTCCGGTGTCGACGCCGCCACGCGCCGGCTTGCCGGCACCCGCGCCCTGGACGACACCGCAGCTCGCCGGGTCGGTTGCCTCCTCCGGGATGCCCTTCAGTCCGAGGCTCGCGGCGAAGGTCGACTCACCGAGCGCGGCCAGGTCGTACTTGTCGTTGTGGTTGACGTCGATCCCGTGCTGCACGACGTGCATGGACGCGAGGTGATCCAGCAGGCCCGCTGGAAGGTCGCTCGCGGGGAAGGTCCGCTCGTAGTCGATCCGGCCCTTCGAGTCGGCGACCGGCATCCGGTCGACGGCGAGCCCGTCCTTCGGCGAGGTGCCACCACTCGTGGTCAACGAGAAGAAGACGGTGCCGTACTCGCCCATCGCCTCTTCGTTGGTGAGGTAGCCGTCGTGGTCCTTGTCGTTGGCCTTGAGCGTTGGGCAGCCGAAGTGCCCACCGTGCGCCGATCCGTGGATGTGCTGGGCGTGGGGCTGGCCCGGCACCAGGCCCTGGGAATGGATGACGACCTGCAGACCGCCGTCGGCCGTCGCCGTCAGGGTCGCCGTGCCGGTGACGCCGCTGCCGTTCTGCTCAATCAGCTTGGCCTTGACACTCGTGTCGGCCGTCGCGGTGGTCGGCAGCCACAGCAACGCGGAAACCGCCGTCAGGATGAGCAAAAGACGCAATCTGGTCATGTACCACTGCCCTTGGTTGGGAGCACGCATGTGCTCGCTTGCGATGCGCTGTCCAACCGTTCCCCCGATTGACAGCCGGTGCCCGAAGACACCGAAACCTTCTTGCAGCCGTCAATGCTGCCATATCTGCGTACCCCAATGGGTCGTTTGTTACGACCTTTGGGACGCAGCAGCTGGGCAGGTGGCAGACGACTGGTCGCGCGAGCCAGCCCGAGGGCCTAGGTGCTGACCAGCACGAGCGCTACAGCGGCGAGCAGCAGTCCGGCGACCTGGAGGAGGCGAAGGCGCTCGCGGTCGACGAGCAGGGCCAGCAGCACGGTCGTCACGGGATAGAGCGCGGCCAGCGGTGCGACGATGCTCAGGGCGCCCGTACGGGTCGCCAGCAGGTAGAGGGCGTTGGCCGTCATGTCGAACGGCCCGGCCACGAGCGTCCAGCCGAAGGAGCCGCCGCGCGGGCGACCGCCAGGCCGGGTCAGCACCAGCAGCAGCCCGCCGACCAGCAGCGCGCTGAGCTGCGAGGCGGCGATCGGCCAGAGGCCCGGGTTTCCACCGGCGGCATCGCCCGCCTGAGCCATGGATACGAAGAACAGTGCGAAGCTCAGGCCGGCCGCGAACGCGTACGAGATCAGGCGCGGCGTCACGACCAGCGGTTGGCCCGCGGGGCGCGGCGCAAGGCTGACGAGGGCGATCGCGATGAGCGCGCAGCAGACGCCGACCAGCCGTACGCCCTCGGGACGCTCGCCCTGCAGGAGTCCGACCAGCACCGGGATGGCCGCCGAGGTCACCGCCGTGATGGGCGCCACCACTGTCATCGCCCCGGCCGAGAGCGCCCGGTAGAAGAGCCACACTCCGACCAGACCGATCGCACCGCCCACTGCGCCCCAGACGAGGCTGCCCCCCGTCAACGGGACGTAGAGCAGCATGAAATAGACGGCAAGCAGCGGCAGGCTGACCAGCTTGGACAGCCAGACCACCGAGAGTGCTGCTGCGCGCTGCGTCGCCTTGCCGCCGGCGAAATCGCCGATGCCCCAGACCAGGCCGGACAGGGCCGCAAGCACGACGGTCAGCACCCGGAGCACCCTAGTCTGCCGACGGCGGCGCCGGCGCGCGCGATGCGCCCGAAAGCGGGTAACCAGCGTCGAGAGATTGTGCGAAGCGCCCCGTGAAGGCCTACGCGTAGTCTGGCCGGCGGCACGCAGTGCCGATTCGCGTGCGAGAGCGAGGTGCTTGGTCGTGGTCCTGTGCGCCGACTATCCGCGACGAGTCGCCATGATCAGCATGCACACGTCGCCGTTGGCCACCCCCGGGGTGGGCGACGCCGGCGGCCTCAACGTCTACGTCTACGAGCTCGCCCGCCGGCTCGGCGAGCGCGGCATCAAGGTCGACGTCTTCACCCGGGCCGACTCTCCCGATGCGACGCAGGTCGTGGAAATCCACGAGCACACTCGGGTCATCAGCGTCGACGCCGGCCCGCGGGAGGAATTGGCGAAGGAGGCCCTGCCCGCCCTGGTGCCCGAGTTCGCGGCTCAGCTGGCGGCTCGGATCTCGCGCTACGACGTGATCCACTCCCACTACTGGCTGTCCGGGCTGGTCGGCCTCCAACTCAAGGATCAGTACGGCCTGCCGCTGGTCCACACCATGCACACCATGGCCAGGGTCAAGAACAAGACCCTTGGCAACGGTCAGCAGCCGGAGCCGGACCTCCGGGAGCGCAGCGAGGCGCAGATCGTACGCGGTGCGGACAAGCTGACCGCCAACAGCACCGACGAAGCGGACGAGCTCCGGGACCACTACGCCGCCTGGGACGACCAGATCGTCGTCGTGCCACCGGGGGTCGACCTGCGGACCTTCCATCCGTGCAGCCAGCCACGGAACCGCGACCTGCTCGGAGTCCCGCAGGACGCGGTGGTGATCTTGTTCGTCGGCCGGATCCAGCCGCTCAAGGCGCCCGACGTGCTGATCGGCGCCGTCGCCGAGCTGGCCCGGCGCGACCCCGGCCGGCGCCACCGGCTCCGGTTGATCATCATCGGCAGCCCCAGCGGGCCGGAGTCGAACTGGGCCACCACGCTCGCACCGCTCGCGGCACGGCTGGGCGTCCGGGAAATGGTGGAGTTCCGGCCGCACTCGCTGCGCACCGACCTCTTCCGCTGGTACTGCGTGGCCGATGTTGTCGGCGTACCGTCCCACACCGAGTCGTTCGGGCTGGTTGCGCTGGAGGCGCAGGCCTGTGCCCGCCCCGTGGTCGCGACGGACGTCGGTGGGCTGCGGCACGCCGTGATCGACGGGCTGACCGGGCGGCTGGTCCCGGACCATCAGCCCGAGCAGTGGGCGGACGCGCTCGCCTCGATCCTCGACGACGAGACCGTACGCAGCCGGATGGGCAAGATAGCCGCGGCGCACGCAGCCCGGTTCAGCTGGGACAACACCGCGTCGGCGACCCTCGACGGCTATGGCACCGCACTCGTCGGGCCGCTCGTCGGCGACCGTCCCGCAACGGCGACGCCCTAGCCTTCGGGGCCGCACCGTGGAAATCCGGTGGCAACGACCTAGCCCTGCTGGCCCCAGAACACCTCATCGACCACGAGCCGGGCGCGCCTGGTCACCCGGCGGTAGTCCGCGAGGAGGTGAGATGACTCGGCGTGGCCGTAGCCGAGCAACTCCGCCACAGCCGCCAGCTCGCGGTTGTCGCTCGGCAGCGAGTCGGAGCCCCGGCCGCGGACGAGCATGATCTGGTTGCGGATCCGGCTCGCCAGCATCCAGGCCGCCTCGAGGTAGCCGGCTGCCTGCGGGTCGATGACCTCCGCGTCCCGCGCGGCTCGCAGGGCGGTGATCGTACGGGACGAGCGCAGCTCCGGAATCCGGTGGGCGTGCTGGAGCTGCAGCAGCTGCACCGTCCACTCCACGTCCGCGATGCCGCCAGGGCCGAGCTTGGTGTGCTTTGCCGGGTCGGCGCCGCGGGGCAGCCGCTCGGCCTCGACCCGCGCCTTGAGCTTGCGAATCTCTTGTAGCTGTGCGGGCGTCAAGCCGCTGTCCGGCCACCGTCGCCCGTCGATCTCCGCTAGCAACTCGGCACCCAAGGTTTCGTCGCCGGCCAACGCGTCCGCCCGGATCAGCGCCTGCAGCTCCCAGGTCGAGGACCAGCGGCTGTAGTAGTTCCGGTAGGCGGTCAGCGACCGGATCAGCGCGCCGCCCTTGCCCTCCGGCCGCAAGTCGGTGTCGACAGTCAGGGCCGGGTCGGCGCTCGGTCGGACCAGCAGCTTGCGCATCTCCGTCACGGCGGCCGCGGCGATCTTGGTCGGGTCGCCGTCCGGCTCGCCTCGGTCCTCCATCACGAACATGGCGTCGGCGTCCGATGCGTACGACATCTCCCGGCCGCCCCAGCGGCCCATGGCGATCACCGCGATCCGCGGCACCGGCTGCGTCTCCGAGGTCGTACGGACCACGGCCAGGGCGGCGTCGATCGTCGCCGATGCCAGATCGGTGAGCGCCTCGCCGACGGTGAGGATGTCGTTGAGTCCAAGAACATCACCGGCCGCGACCCGGAAGAGCTCCCGCCGCCGCACGGCCCGAATGCTCTCGATGGCGGCGACCGCGTCGCCGTGCCGGCTCGCGGCAGCGTGCATCTCCGCCTTGAGCGCGGCGAGCGAGCGCGGCCGAAGCTCCTGATCGTCGGCGAGCATCTGGACGGTCTGCGGCGCACGGGTGAGCAGCTGCACGGCGTAGCGGCTGGAGGCGAGGATGCGCGCCAGCCGCTCGGCCATGGCGCCCTCGTCGCGGAGCGCCCGGAGATACCAGGGCGTGCTGCCGAGGGCCTCCGACACCTGCCGGAACGCCAGCAGCCCGTGGTCCGGGCTCGGCGCCTCGGCGAACCAGCCGAGCATCGCGGGCAGCAACTGGCGCTGGATCTCTGCCTGCCGGGTCACCCCCTGACTCAGCGCCGCGATGTGCCGGAGGGCGGCCGACGGGTCGGCATAGCCCAGTGCCTTCAGCCGGTCGACGGCTGCGTCGGTGGTGAGCCGCAGCTCCTGCGAGGGGATCCGCGCGACGGTGTCCAGCAATGGCGAGTAGAACAGTCGCGTGTGCAGCCGGCGAACCCGCTGGGCACAGTGCCGCCACGTGCTCAGCAGCTCGTTGACCGGGTCGCCGTAGCCGAGAGAGCGGCCGATCCGGCGCAGGTCCTGCTCGTTGTCGGGCAGCACGTGGGTACGGCGGAGCTTGAAGAGCTGGATCCGGTGCTCCAGGGTGCGCAGGAAGCGGTACGCCAGCGCGAAGCCCTTGCCGTCCTCCCGGCCGACATAGCCGTTGTCCACCAACGATCGAAGTGCCGGCAGGGTTGCGCGCTCCCGCAGCCGCTCGTCGGCCCGGCCGTGCACGAGCTGCAGCAGCTGGACGGAGAACTCGACGTCGCGCAGGCCGCCCTCGCCGAGCTTGAGCTCGCGGCCCTGGTCGCGGGCCGGGATGTGGGCGACCACCCGCTTGCGCATCGCCTGGGTGTCGGAGACGAAGTTGGGCCGCTCCGCCGCCTGCCAGACCATCGGGGTGATCATCTCCACGAAGTCCTGGCCGAGCTGCAGGTCGCCGGCCACCGGGCGCGCCTTGAGCATGGCCTGGAACTCCCAGCCCTTCGCCCACTTCTCGTAGTAGATCCGGTGGCTGGAGAGGGTCCGGACCAGCTGGCCGGCCTTGCCCTCCGGCCGCAGCGCTGCGTCGACCTCCCAGATCGTCCCGGCGGCCGTGTGCGCGGAGCAGACCCTGGTCATCTCCGCCGCCATCCGGGTGGCCAGCGTGATCGCCTGGTCGTTGCCGATCATCGGTTCGCCGTCCTCGCCGAGCATCGGCTCGGCCACGAAGAGCACGTCGACGTCGCTGACGTAGTTGAGCTCCTGGGCGCCGCACTTGCCGAGGCCGACCACCGCCAGCCGGCAGCGGTGGGCGTTCGCGCCCAGCTTCCCCCGGCCGATGGACAGGGCGGCCTCCAGCGTCGCATCGGCAAGATCGGACAGCTCGCTGGCGATGTCGTCGATGGCCTCGATCGGCTCTGGCGCGGTGAGGTCCCGAGCCGCGATCCGCAGCAGCGCCCCGCGGTAGGCGATCCGCAGCAGGTCGCCCGTCAGGTCGGTGGCGACCGGCAGGTCGGCCGTCGGATCGGCGCCGACCGCGGTCAACAGCTCGGCACGCAGGTCTGCCGGAGGCGTACGGGTGAGGTCGCCGGCCAGCTGCTCGACGTGTTCTGGCCGGGCGAGCAGATGGCGGGAGAGCGCGGCGCTCGCGCCGAGCACCCGAATCAGCCGGCCGGCCAGCGCCGGGTCTGCGGCGAGCCGGCGCAGCAGGCCCTCCGAGACGGCGTCCAGGCGGCTGAGGCCGGCCAGTGCGAGATCGGGATCGGCGGCCGCGGCGAGCAGGTCGACCAGACTCTCCAGACCTGGTTCCCAGCCGGCGATGACCTGCTCGGCCGTCTTCGGATCGACGAATCCGCGCCGTGCCAGCGTCCCCTTCGGGGTCTCGATCCGGACCATTTCTCGATCGTACGGAGGTGGCTGGGCGCTTTGGTAGCGTCGCGTGGGTGCCGAGCGTTGATCGCGGGAGGCGCGGAGGAGCGGAGGTGATCACGATGGCCGCGGGAAGGCAACGACCGGCCGACGCCTTGCTGGACCAGGCCCGGACGGTCCACGCGTGGCTGACCGCCCTCCCCGCCGAGGACTTCGCCCAGCCCACCGTGCTGCCCGGCTGGGATGTCCGGGTGCTCACGGCCCACCTGCTGCTCGTGCACGCGGGCCTCGCCCGGCTGCTCGGCCGGCCGACGAGCGACCGGCCGCTGCCCAACCATGAGTTCGTCCGGCGCTACCGGCGCGACGTGGCGACCATCACCGAGTCGACGCTGGCGGCCGCCGGCGAGCACAGTGCCGCAGAGCTGGTGGACCGGCTGGGCGCCGCCCTCGACCAGCTGGAGCAGGCGCTGGCGCCGGACGCCGTCCTGCCGGCCGTCATCGACACTCCGCGCGGTCCGGTCACTCCGGCCGACTTCACCGACACCCGCATTGTGGAGGTCGTCGTGCACGCCGACGACCTCTCCCGCTCCCTCCCCGACCGGGAGCCGATCCCGCTGCACCGCGGCGCGATCTCCCGGTGCACCCGTACGCTCGCGGAGATCCTGGCCGGACAGCAGCCCGGCCGGTCGGTTGAGGTGCGGATCCCGCCGTACGCCGCGGTGCAGTGCGCGGTCACCGCCGATGGCGTCACCGACCGCGGCCCTACCCACACCCGCGGCACACCGCCCAACGTCATTGAGACCGACCCCGTCACCTTCGTCCGGCTGGCCACCGGCCGGATCAGGTGGGACGACGCCGTCGCCGCCGGTACGGTCAGCGCCTCGGGCCTGCGCGCCAACCTCGGGCCGGCTCTGCCCCTGCTCTCCTGAATGTCCGTTTAGGCCCTGGGATGGCCCTCCAGACCCCGCGTCTGAAGCGAACGTAAACGTTCGCTCTTTGCACGATGCGCCTGTTGCAACCGGCGCATCGCAACAAGAACGAACCTGAACGTTCGTTCTCGACAAGGGGGGTGCGGCGGGCCTGAGGCGCGGCGGCCGGGATGCGGCTGGTGACGGGTGCGGCTCAGCGTGCGGGGTTAGAGCACCGAGACCATGCGGTCGAGCTCCCAAGCGGTGACCTGCCGCCGGTACTCGTCGAACTCAGCGCGCTTGTTGCGCAGGAAGAAGTCGAAGACGTGGTCGCCCAGCGTCTCGGCGACGAGGTCGGACCGTTCCATGGTCCGGATCGCCTCGTCGAGGTTGCGCGGCAACGGCGAGATGCCCAGCGCCTGCCGTTCCCGCTCGGTCAGCGACCAGACGTCGTCCTCGGCGCCCTCCGGCAGGTCGTACGCGCCCTGGATGCCGGCCAGGCCGGCGGCGAGGATCACCGCGAACGTCAGGTACGGGTTGGCGGCGGAGTCGATCGAGCGCAGCTCGACCCGGGCCGAGGACCCCTTGTTCGGCTTGTACATCGGCACCCGGACCAGGGCGGAGCGGTTGTTCCGCCCCCAGCAGATGTAGCTCGGCGCCTCGTCGCCGCCGGCGAGCCGCTTGTAGGAGTTCACCCATTGGTTGGTGACGGCGGTGATCTCGGCGGCGTGCCGCAGCAAGCCCGCGATGAAGAACCGAGCGATCTTGGACAGATGGTGCTCGGCGCTGGCGTCGTAGAAGGCGTTGTTGTCGCCCTCGAAGAGCGACATGTGCGTGTGCATGGCCGAGCCGGGCCACTCGGTGAAGGGCTTTGGCATGAACGAGGCGTGGATGCCCTGGGAGAGTGCGACCTCCTTCACGACCACCCGGAAGGTCATCAGGTTGTCGGCGGTGGACAGCGCGTCGGCGTAGCGCAGGTCGATCTCCTGCTGGCCGGGGGCGCCCTCGTGATGGGAGAACTCCACCGAGATGCCCATCTGCTCCAGCATGGTGATCGCCCGGCGGCGGAAGTCACTCCCCAGGCTCTGCGGCGTGTGGTCGAAGTAGCCGGACCTGTCCACGGGCGTCGGCGGCACCCCCGGCAGGATCGGGTCCTTGAACAGGAAGAACTCGACCTCCGGGTGGGTGTAGAAGGTGAAGCCCAGGTCGGCGGCCTTCTTCAGGGCGCGCTTGAGCACATACCGCGGGTCGGCGTAGGAGGGCGAGCCGTCCGGCATGGAGATGTCGCAGAACATCCGGGCGGTTGCCGGGCTGGTGTCCCGCCAGGGCAGCAGCTGGAACGTGGACGGGTCGGGGTGCGCGACCATGTCGGACTCGTAGACCCGGGCGAAGCCCTCGATCGCCGAGCCGTCGAAGCCCATGCCCTCGGCGAACGCGCCCTCCAGCTCGGCCGGCGCGATCGCCACCGACTTGAGGAACCCGAGCACGTCGGTGAACCACATTCGCACGAAGCGCACATCGCGCTCCTCGATGGCCCGCAACACGAACTCGGTCTGCTTGTCCACGGGCCCAAGTCTGCCTATTCCGCTGTAACGGCGACGTTACGGACGGGGCTCGTCAGATCAGGTCGTCAACGGCCAGGTCGGTGCCGGCGTAGCGGACCGGGATGCGCTCGCCGCGGCCGTACTTCCGGACGAGGGCGTAGCCACTCGGACGAGGCTCGGTGTGCTCGTAGATCGTGTCCTCGGTGACGACCCAGTAGACGGCGTATCCCGAAGACCCGTAGAGCCGGGCCTTGATCGTCAGATCGGCCATGACGGTCTCGTCGGAGACCTCCACGACGAGCAGCACGTCGGAGGGATCCCATTCGCTGAGCTTGCGTCCAAGCCGGCCGGCCGGGACTGCATCAACCCGCCGGACCCAGCAGTCTGGATCTGGCAGGGAGTCACCGCTCGGCAAGGTCGAAGACGTGATCCGGACGCCCTCCCGCGGTAGCACAGCATGCACCAGCGAAACCATCTCGCCATGCCAGTCGCCGATCACCACGGGCCAGACCTCTCCCTCGATCAGTTCGACCCGGTGGTCGAAGGCTCCGGCCTCCCAGGCGCGCAGGAACTCGCTGGCGGTCCAGCGATACGTCTGCACGTCGTGGCTCACGCGGTCAGTCTACGGCCGGCGCTCCGCCAGATCCGCGCCGAAACCCACTCGCAATTAGGCTCTCCCCATGCCGCAGCTGCGCATCGCCATGGCCCAGATCAACACCACTGTCGGCGACATCTCCGCCAATGCGGACCTGATCGTGGAGTGGGCGGAGCGGGCCTACCGTGCCGAGGCGGACCTGGTGCTCTTTCCCGAGATGGCGCTCACCGGCTATCCGGTCGAGGACCTCGCGCTGCGGCAGTCGTTCGTGGAGGCGTCCCGGATCTCCATCGCGCGGTTGGCCAGCCGGCTGCACGGCGGCGGCTTCGGCGACCTGGTCGCCGTGGTCGGCTATCTGGACCGGACCGAGGAGCCAGAGCATCGCAAGGGCGGCCGGCCGCAGAACGCCGCGGCCGTGCTGCACCGGGGCCGGGTGGTGGCCCGCTACGCCAAGCACCACCTGCCGAACTACGGGGTCTTCGACGAGTACCGCTACTTCAGGCCCGGCAACGAGCTGCACGTGCTGCGGATCCGCGGCGTCGACGTCGCGTTCGCCATCTGCGAGGACCTCTGGCAGGACGGTGGACCGGTCGCCGCGACCCGGGAGGCGCGGGCCGGCCTGCTCGCGGTGATCAACGCCAGTCCGTACGAGCGGGACAAGGACGACGTTCGCGGCGAGCTGGTCAGCCGCCGGGCCCGGGAGGCCGGGTGCCCGCTGGCGTACGTGAACCTGGTCGGTGGCCAGGACGAGCTGGTCTTCGACGGCGACACCATGATCGCGGACGCGGACGGCACGATCATCGTGCGGGCGCTGCAGTTCGTGGAGGACCTGATCGTGGCCGACCTGGACCTGCCGGCCGCCACCGCTCCGCTGCAGCCGGAGCCGACCGCCGGCACCGTGCCGAGTGAGCCCGGGCAGCGGGAAATGGTGATCATCCGGCAGCAGATCTCCGAGCTGGGCGAGCCGCGCACCGACCTGATCGCTCCGGTCGTCGCCAAACCGCTGCCAGCGATGGCCGAGGTCTATCTCGCCCTAGAGATGGGCCTGCGCGACTACTGCCGCAAGAACGGCATCGAGAAGGTCTTCCTCGGCCTGTCCGGCGGGATCGACTCCAGCCTGGTCGCCACCCTGGCCTGCGACGCCATCGGCGCGGAGAACGTGTACGGGATCTCCAACCCGAGCGCCTACTCCTCCGAGCACTCCATGAGCGACGCCGCCGAACTCGCCGAGCGGACCGGGCTGAAGTTCACCTCGGTGCCGATCGCCCCGGCCGTGGACGCGTTCCACACCATGATCGACATCGACGGGCTGGCGGCGGAGAACCTACAGGCCCGGATCCGGGCGATCGTCTGGATGGCGGAGTCCAACCAGCACGGGCCGTCGATCGTCCTCGCCTGCGGCAACAAGAGCGAGCTCGCGGTCGGCTACAGCACGATCTACGGCGACGCGGTCGGCGGCTTCGCGCCGATCAAGGACGTGCCGAAGACCTGGGTCTGGAAGCTCGCCCGCTGGCGCAACGAGCAAGCTCTGGAACGGGGTGAGATCGCGCCGATCCCAGAGAACTCGATCAGCAAGGAGCCCAGCGCCGAGCTCCGTCCGGGTCAGAAGGACACTGACTCCCTGCCCCCGTACGACCTGCTGGACGACATCCTCGACGACTACGTCGAAGGCGACCGCGGGCACTCGGAGATCGTCGCAATGGGCTTCGAGGAGCAACTGGTCGACCGGGTGATCAGGATGGTGGACCGCGCGGAGTACAAACGGCGGCAGTACCCGCCGGGTACCAAGATCAGCTTCAAGGCATTCGGCCGGGACCGGCGGCTGCCGATCACCAACGGCTGGCGCGAGGGCAGGTAGCGGCTGCCGATGCCTGCGACCGGCTGGTATCCCGACCCCGACGGGACCCCCGACCGCTACCGGTTCTGGGACGGCAATGCCTGGTCCGCCGCCACGACGACCGACCCGCGGCAGCCTCCGCCCGCCGCGGGCCCTCCGACGCAGCAGCGGCGCACGCCCGTCGCCCTCCTGATCGGTGTGCTCGCCCTGATCGTGATCGTCGTGGTCGCCGCCGTCATGATCATCCGCGGTAACCCGTCCAACCGGATCACGGACCAGCGCTTCCCCAGCTCGAGCACCAGTGGCTGGGACGACTCCTCACCGACGCCCACACCGGAGCCGACGCCGAGCGAGCCACCGCCAACACCGACCGCCACTCCGACGCCGAACGGCCAGGTTCCCTGCCCGACCGGCGATCCGAACGCTCGGGCCGCACACCCGGACGACGAGCGTGTCTACGGTGGCAACCTGTCATTCCCCCGCGTGTCCCGATTCCAGCGAGAAGCCGTCGAGCCGCGGATGACCTTCGGCTACGACGTCACCCAACAGGTCCTGGAGGTGAGCACGGACCCCGGCTGGATCGCCCAGCTCGCCGTCGGCGAGCTGCATTCCACGGACGGCTTCACCAGCAACGCCAAGCGGGCCGCCGAGCAATTCGTCGAGTGCTCCATCGGCGGCCTGATGTACGAGCAGTACCACCCGAGCCGGACCGACCGGCAGAGCAAGGCGGTCACGATCAGCGGGCAGCCCGGCTGGATGATCGACACCGAGATCCGGGTCACCGAACCAGGCCTGCCGTTCGCCGGTGATCACGCCGTCTTTCTCGTGATCAAGGACGGCGCGGACTGGGGCATGTTCTTCGGCGCGGCGCCGATCGGCAACGGCCAGCTGGAGGCCGTCCTGCAGTCGACGATCAGAGCTCTTCGCGCCGGCTGATCGTCACGGCCATACGGAGGCGAAGCAACTAGATTGCCGCCATGGGGGTAGTTTCCCGGGCCGCCGGAAGGACACACCCGTTCGTCGGCCGAGCAGACGTCCTTGCCAGGGTCGACGGCCTTCGGGCCGCAGCGGGCAGCGGGTCGCTCGCCGTCGTCGTGGTGGAGGGTGACGTCGGGATCGGCAAGACCGCACTGGCCGAGGCGGCAAGCCGGGCAGCCGCCACCGATGGTTGGACCGTCGTCTGGGTTCAGGGGGTCGACTCCGACGCCGCCCTGGCCTACGCCGGGCTGCTGGACCTGACCTCAAAGCTGCGGCCCTGGCTGCCCGCCGTGCCCGAGTCCCAACGCTCCGCACTGACCGGTGCGCTCGGCTGGACGCCGGCCGAACTCGACGGTGAACGGTTCCAGGTCTTCGCCGCCACCCTCGCGCTGCTTGCCGCCGCTGCGGAGGTCCACCCCCTGCTCGTGATCGTCGACGATGTTCAGTGGCTGGATCGCGAATCCGCCGACGCGATCCTTTTCGCCGCCCGGCGGGCCACGCGCGACCGGCTAGTCCTTTTGCTCACGAGGCGGCGAGGGGTAGCTGCTCCGGTGTCTCTCGAGGGCTGCACGGTGGACCGCTTGGACGGTCTGCGGGTCGAGGATGCCACCCTGCTGCTCGGACCGGGATACGCACCCGGGGTGGTGACTCGGCTGGCGGCCGACACCGGTGGGAACCCGCTCGCCCTGCTCGAGTGCGACCGGCTGCTGTCCGCGGTGGAGCGGTCCGGGGCTGCCGACCTGCCGAGGGCGTTGCCGGTGCCGGAACGGCTTGCCCGGATCTACGGCGAGGAGCTCGCCGACCTCGCACCCGAGGCGCGGTTCGCGGTCCGACTCGCAGCAGCGAGTCACGACCAGGCCGTAGGTCCGGTGGTCGCCGCGCTCGACGCCGCGCGGCTCGACGCCCATGCCTGCCTGGACGAGGCATGGGGAGTGGTCCGGTCTATCGACGGCCGGTTCGTGTTCCGCCATCCCCTCATGCGCTTCGTCGCCTGGAATCGCGCAACCGCCACTGAGCGCCGGCAGGCACACGCCGCGCTCGCTGCAGTCCTCCCGGCCGGCCCGGCGCGGACCTGGCATCGAGCCGAGACAGTCGTGGGTTACGACAGCGCGCTTTCGGCAGAGCTGGCGGCCGCGGCCGACCTCGACCGGTCCCGGCGGGGCTACGCGGCAGCTTCGGCTGCAAGCGAACGCGCTGCACGACTGACCCCCGAGGAGCCACTGGCGGCGCGGCTGCTGGCCTCGGCGGCCGAAGACGCATACCTCGCCGGGGACGGTGAGCGGGCGCGCCAGCTCGCAGCCGAGGTGCTCGATCGGACGACGGAGCCAGCGCCACGCGCGACGGTGTTGCTCACTCTCGGTCTCCTCGAGCAACGCACAGGTACGTTCCTGCGAGCCCGCGAGCTGCTCGCCCAGGTCAGCGAGATCGCCGACGGGCAGCTGCGGATTCGTGGCCTGGTAGAGCTGGCCCACCTGTGCTACGTCTTCGACGACCGCGCGGGGGCGGCGGCCGCGGCAGATCGCGCCGTGCGGGCGGCGGACCCAGCGGACCCCGAGCAGGTGATGCTGGCGAGTTACCTCTCCGGCGCATCCCAGGCCTTCTCCGGGCGGTTCGAGGATGGGGCCGCGCTGGTCGGCCGAGCCCTCCGACTGCTGGAGACCGAGCCCAGTCTCCGGGACGACCCACGGCAGCTGCCGATCACGTTGATGACTACGTACTGGCTGCGCGACCCTCGATACGAAGTCGACGGCGTTTCGATCCTCCAGATCGTGCTGCGGAGGATCGCCGCGGCACGCGAACGCGGCGCCCTCGGACCGCTGGCTGTCGGGCTGTCCCTCGCGTCCGGCGGGCTGGCCGTGTTCGGCGATCATGTGCGGGCCTACGCCATGGCCGGCGAGGCCGTGGACCTCCTCGACGCCCTCGGCTATCCCGTCGAGCCGGGAGTTGCCCACGAGATCCTTGCCGTGGAGTGCGCGGCCCGCGGCAGGCACGCTGAGTCGACGGCGATGCTCCGTCGCGCCGAGGAGATCATGCACCGCACCGGGTTCACCGAGCTGCGGCCGCACCTGGCGCATGCCGTGATCGACTGCGCGCTGAGCCGCGGTGATCTTGCCCAAGTTGTCGCCGTGGCCGAGGACCAGATCCATCGGTTCGGCGGCGGCGGCCGACAGCTCGAACCGCTGGGCGTCGCGGCCTGGTTGGTCCAGGCCTACGTGGGGCTGGGGCGGGACGCCGCCGCTCGGGACCTGGCTCGACGCCACCTCGAGCTCAATGCCGGCGCCGGCCACCCGTACGTCGCCGGCATGGTAGCTCGGTGCCAGGCTCTGGTCGCGGACGATCTGGCGGATGCCGAGAGCGAGTTCGAGCGCGCGATCGCGTGTCAGAGCGAGGTGGGCGACCGTGCCGAGCTGGGGCGGACCCGGTTGCTCTACGGCATGCGGCTGCGCCGGGCCGGTCAGCGGGTCGCCGCCCGTGTCCAGCTGCGCGAGGCGGCAGCCGAATTCACTGCCGTCGACCACCTGGCCTGGGCCGAGCGGGCCGCGGGCGAGCTCACCGCCACTGGTGAGCGGGTGCGGTCGCGGCGCCGTCCGGTGACGCTGGCACTCAGCTCGCAGGAGACCCGGGTCGCGCTGTTGGTCGCCCAGGGAATGACCAACCGGGAGGTGGCGACCGCGCTGTTCCTCAGCCCGAAGACCGTCGAGCACCACCTTGGATCGGTGTTGCGCAAGCGCGGCCTGCGGTCGCGGACCGAGCTGGCCCGGGAGATGGCCGCCGTCAGCGGCGAGTGAGTGCGTCGCACCGGTGCACCGACCGCGAGGCAGAGACGGTCTAGGAGGTGATCATCGAAAGCGAAGCTCACAACGGCAGGCCGCCGATCTGCTCACAACCGACGATCACCACTCTCGCGCAGTCCGGTCTGCAGAGCGCGCGACGAGCGGTAGGGCAGATAGGGCCATGCGCTCACGTTGAGCACGTACGGTCCGCTGCCAAGCTGGCGCAGCAGCCACTGCCAGAGACCGGCAGGCTCACTGGAGACTCGCGGAACGGGGGGCTGCTGCAGATCGATGGTCATACCTCAGGCTGGCGCCGGCCGGGCCCTGGTCGCGTCGGGAGAATCCCCCAAATCCCAAGGCTCGATGCCTCCGGAAGGCGCTGTTGCCAGGTCCGCGCAGCTGGAACCGCGGATACTGACTCGGCGCACCGCCACATCAGCAACCTCAGTGAGCGGTGATCGCACGGCTGATCATTTCTAGGGCGGCGTTCCGCAGACACCACTCAGTCGTCGCGCGGTCCTCTTCGATCGCCTCGATCGGTGGCTGATGATCAGGTCGCGATCTCCTCCGCGATCACCGTCATGGACTCCAGGATCGGTGCGCCGAAGGTGGTGAGCATGGCGACGTCGGCGGCGTCGCGGCCGCGGCCGATCAGCACCCGGCCCTTGCGCCGCTCGTTGTTCCGCGGGTCGAATGTCCACCAGCGATCACCGAGCCAGACCTCCATCCAGGCGGCGAAATCCATCGGCGTGCCGGGGTCCTCGGCCTCGATCACCGGCAGGTAGCCGAACACATACCGCGCCGGGATGTTGAGCGCCCGGCAGAACGAGACCGCGAGATGGGTGAAGTCGCGGCATACGCCGTATCGGGACTGGTGCACGTCCGCGGCTGTCGTCCAGGCATTGCTGGCGCCGTAGGAGAACGTCAGGTGATCATGGACGTAGTCGCAGATGGCCTGCACCCGCCCGTAGCCCGGCGCGCCGCCGCCGAACCTGGTCCAGGCCTCCTGGCCGAGCACGTCGGGCAGGCAGTAGCGACTGGGCAGGGTGTAGAGCAGCAGCTCGTCGGGCAACTGCTCCGGCGGAAGCTCGGGCGCTTCGGGATCGGCATCCTCCGTGGCGTCCGGCACGCGTACGGTGGCCCGGTAGCTGATCACCGACCGGCCGGCAGGCAGGATCAGTCGTTGGAAGTTGTTGCCGTAGAGATCGCGGTAGCCGCGCGCCGCCGCCTCGGGTTCCAGCGACCAGCTGCTGTCCAGCACCTCGGCCTGCTGATCACCCAGCGGCTCGACCAGACAGACCGTCGGCACCTCGACCTGTGAGCTGTGCACGAAGTCGCAGCCGACCTGCAGCCGCCGGCCGGCCGCCTCCGCAGCCTGCCCGGGGCCGGACTCGTGATCCGAGATCAGTGTCACGACGCGGAGCCTCCTCCCGACCGAGGTCGCCTGCGAGCCTGCGGCAACCGTACTCTCCCTACCCCGGACGCTTCCGGACCTGGCGGCGGGCAGGCGTTTCCTCATCTCACATCGTGGTGCGAGGTCTCAGATCCGCGCATGATCCCCATATTGTCTCCTAACTCGGTAGAGATTTGGAGAAACCAACCGGAAGGCGACGACATTGCCCGCGTCCACCCACCGCCGCGTCCGTGCCATCGCAGCATTGGCGGCCTCCGCCGCCGCTGCGGTCCTGCTCTCCGGCTGCGTGGGCGGTGCAGCATCCAGCACCGACACCGGATCCACCATCCTGCACCTGGTCAGCTACTCGGTGCCGAAGGAGGCCAACAAGGCGATCGAGCAGAAGTTCGCCGAGACGCCCGAGGGCAAAGGCGTCGCCTTTCAGGAGTCGTACGGCGCCTCCGGCGACCAGAGCCGCGCGGTGGTCAACGGCCTCGAGGCCGATTACGTCAACTTCTCCGTCGAGGGCGACGTCACCCGGCTGGTGAAGGCCGGCCTGGTGGACGAGACCTGGAACTCCGGGCCCACCAAGGGCATCGTCTCCGACTCCACCGTCGTCATCGTGGTGCCGAAGGGCAACCCACTCGGCATCCAGGGCTGGGCGGACCTGCTCAAGCCGGAGGTCAAGATCGTCACCCCCAATCCGGCCTCGTCCGGCTCGGCGCGGTGGAACATCCTGGCCGCCTATCAGCAGGTGGTCGCGAACGGCGGCACCGAGGCCGAGGCGAAGGCGTACCTCACCGAGTTCTTCTCCCACGTGACCTCGCTCCCCGGCAGTGGCCGGGACGCGACGAGCGCGTTCAAGCAGGGGGCCGCGAACGTGCTCATCTCGTACGAGAACGAGGCGATCCTGGCCCGGCAGTCCGGCGAGCAGTTCGACTATCTCGTGCCGGAGGCCACGCTCGAGATCGAGTCCCCGGCCGCGGTGCTGAAGAACGCCAACCCCAAGGCCAAGGCCTTTCTCGACTTCGTGCTCAGCCAGACCGGCCAGGAGCAGTTCGCGAGCTTGGGCTTCCGGCCCGTGGTGGCCGGGACGCCGATTCCCGAGGTGGCCGGCGCGAACGACCCGAAGAACCCGTTCCCGGTGCCGGCCAAGCTCTTCACCGTCGCCGAGCTCGGTGGCTGGGACGCGGTCAACAAGAAGTTCTTCGACGACGCAACGGGCCTGGTGCCCGCCATCCAGAAGGCAACGGGCAAGGCGCAATGACCCAGACGGCCCCCCCACCCGCCGCCCCGGCCGCCGCTCCAGGTGACCGTCGGCGGCGTGGCCGTGCCGCGACCTCGCTCGGAGCAGCCTCCGGGCTGGGTCTCGGGATCGCGCTGGTCTGGTTCAGCCTGTTGGTCCTGATCCCGCTGACCGCGGTGCTGGTCCAGGCATCGGCCGGCGGCTGGTCGACCTATTGGAGCATTCTCACCAACGCGCAGACCGTTGCCGCACTCGAGCTCACCGTCGGCCAGGCGGTGCTGGTCACCGCGGTCAACGTCGTGATCGGCACCGCGATCGCCTGGGTGCTGGTCCGCGACCACTTCCCCGGCAAGCGGGTGCTGGAGGTCGTGATCGACATCCCGTTCGCACTGCCGACGATCGTGGCCGGGCTGGTCCTGCTCAGCCTCTACGGACCGTCCAGCCCACTCGGCCTCAACTGGGCGAACACCCAGATCGCGGTGTTCCTCGCCTTTCTCTTCGTGACGCTGCCGTTCATCGTCCGGACGGTCGAGCCGGTGCTGATCGAGCTCGAGCCGGAGGTCGAGGAGGCGGCGGCCTCACTCGGGGCGAGCCGGTTCACCACCTTCCGGATGATCATCCTGCCCAGCCTGGCGCCGGCGATCACCTCCGGCGCCGCGCTGTCGTTCGCCCGAGCCATCAGCGAGTACGGCTCGCTGGTGCTGCTGTCGGGGAACCTGCCGTACTCGACCGAGGTCGCCTCGGTCCGGATCCTGTCCTTCGTCGAGGGCGACAACCTGGTTGACGCCGCCGCCGTCGCCTCGATCCTGCTGCTCGTCGCGCTGGTCGTGATCGTCGCGCTCGACGTGCTCTCCCGGCGGGTGGCCCGCTATGGCTGAGACCTCGACTCGTACGACAGCCCCCCCGACGGCCTCATCGGGGACGGTGGCTGCCGTGCGGAGGCCAACCAAAGCGCGTTGGGTGCTCCGGATCGTGGTGGTGGCCTATCTCTTCCTGCTGGTGATCTGGCCCGTGGCACTCGTGGCCAAGGCGACCTTCGCCCACGGCCTCGGACCGGTGATCACGGCGTTGACCGAGCCCGAAGTCGTGTTCGCCTTCGAACTGACGATCTCGGTGGCGTTCTGGGCGGTGGTGCTCAACACGATCTTCGGGGTGGGCATCTCGCTGCTGCTGGTGCGCTACACGTTCCCGGGTCGCCGGGCGCTCAACGCTCTGGTCGACCTGCCGCTGTCGGTCTCGCCCATCGTCGTCGGCCTGGCGCTGTTACTCGTCTACAGCGGCCGTACGGGCTGGCTCGGCCGGACCCTGGAATCGGCCGGCCTGCAGGTGATCTACGCGCCGCCGGGCATCATCTTGGCCACGGCCTTCGTCAGCGTCCCGGTGGTGGTCCGGGAGATCGTGCCCGTGCTGCACGAGATCGGCACCGAGCAGGAGCAGGCTGCCCGCAGCCTTGGGGCCTCGGGACTGCAGACCTTTCTGCGGATCACCCTGCCGGCCATTCGCTGGGCCCTGCTCTACGGCGTCGTGCTCAGCCTCGCCCGCTCGCTCGGCGAGTACGGCGCGGTGAAGATCGTGTCCGGCGGCGTCGCCATGCGCACCCAGACCGCGACGCTGCTGGTCGAGGAGCGCTACCAGCAGTTCGGCGCGGCAAATGCCACCACTGCCTACGCGGCGGCCTTCGTGCTCGCCCTGCTCGCCGTCGTCGCCCTGATCATCGTGACCAGTCTCCGACCGGACAAGGAAAACTCCTGATGAGCATCCGCATCTCTGGTGTCGGCAAGAGCTTCGGCGGGTTCACCGCCCTGGCGGACATCGATCTCGACATCGCCACCGGCGAGCTGACCGCCCTGCTGGGACCGAGCGGCGGCGGCAAGTCGACGCTGCTGCGCATCATCGCCGGGCTCGAGGTCGCCGACACCGGATCGGTGGAGATCGAGGGCGTCGACGCCACCAGGCTGCCGGCGCAGAAACGCAACGTCGGCTTCGTCTTCCAGCACTACGCGGCGTTCCGGCACCTGTCCGTCGCCGGCAACGTCAGCTTCGGCCTGAAGATCCGCAAGCGACCGCGCAAGGAGATCACCGCCCGGGTGGCTGAACTGCTCGAACTGGTCCACCTGTCCCAGTTCGCCGACCGGCTGCCCGCCCAGCTGTCGGGTGGCCAGCGGCAGCGGATGGCGCTCGCCCGGGCACTGGCGATCGAGCCAACCGTGCTGCTGCTGGACGAGCCGTTCGGCGCCCTGGACGCCAAGGTGCGCAGGGAACTGCGGAACTGGCTGCGCCGGCTGCACGACGAGGTGCACGTGACGACGGTCTTCGTCACCCACGACCAGGAGGAGGCGCTGGAGGTCGCCGACCGAATCGTGGTGATCAACCACGGCCGGATCGAACAGGTGGGCTCACCGGACGAGCTCTACGACCGGCCGGCCTCGGAGTTCGTGATGAGCTTCCTCGGACCGGTCACCACGCTGCACGGTCACCTCGTGCGGCCGCACGACCTGGAAATCGAGACCCGGCCGTTCGGCGGCGCGACGCCTGGCTGGGTCGAGCGCTTCACCCGGGTCGGCTTCGAGGTGCGACTGGATGTCCGGCTGGACGACGGCGCTGCCACGTCATCGGTGCTGGTCACGCTGACCAGGGCGGACGCGACCGCCAAGGGCTTGGCCGAGGGTGTGCAGGTGTGGATCAAGCCGGTGGCCGGCGCATCCCGGGTGCGGATCGGCACGCCGACGGAGGATGTGCGGAACGCGGACTCGTCGCTGAACGCGGTCGACGCCGTATCCGAGCCGACCTTCAGCTGATTTCGTCGTGGGGGTGGTCCCCGGACGGATCAGTCGTTCCAGCGCGGGTCGTTGTCCCACTCGTCGTTGCGCTCCTGGACCCGTTCGAGCGCGCGCTCGGCCTCCTCGCGGGTCGCGTACGGGCCCAGCCGGTCGGTGACCTTGCTGTCGTTGTCGTCGTTGACGACGGTGTGGGTGTTGAGGTCGAACCACCAATGTCCCTTGGCCATCGCTCCTCCTCGGATCCGGTGCACTCGACTCTTGCGACGTTACTACTCGGAGGGCCCGGGCTAGTCTCGGGACGTGCCCAGTGTTCACCCGGGGGGACGACCCCCTGCTGCGGCACCGACCGCGTCGCCGGACCCGGCTTCCGGGAAAGCACCCGCTTCCCCGGCTCGGCGCGGCGCTCACCGGGAGGGACGACCCTCCGGACACCCCGCTGCGGCGCCGACCGCGTTGGAGGGCGCTCGTGCCCAAGTTATCCAGCCAGCGGCGATCTCGCCGCGCCGGAGCGTGCCAGCCTCCATCGCTCGCCCGGAGTACGTCGGGCGGGAAGGGCCGGCGCCGTACACCGGCAGTCACGTGCAGAGCGCCGAGACGATCGAGCGGATGGGGGTCGCCGGCCGGATCGCGGCCCAGGCGATGCACGCGGCGGCCGCCGCGATCGCGCCGGGAGTGAGCACCGACGAGCTCGACCGGGTGGCGCACGAGTTCCTGATCGATCACGGCGCCTACCCGTCCACGCTCGGCTATCGCGGCTTCCCCAAGTCCTGCTGCACCTCGGTCAACGAGGTGATCTGCCACGGCATCCCGGACGCCCGACCGCTGGCCGACGGCGACCTGGTCAAGATCGACATCACCGCGTACGTGGGCGGCGTGCACGGCGACACCTGTGCCACCTTCTGCTGCGGCGAGGTGGACGAGGAGTCGCGGCTGCTCGCCGAACGCACACGGGAGGCGCTGGACCGGGCGATCCGCGCGGTGCGGCCGGGACGGCAGGTCAACGTGATCGGCCGGGTGATCGAGAGCTATGCCGGACGGTTCGGGTACGGGGTGGTCCACGACTACACCGGGCACGGCGTCCACGGCACGTTCCATTCCGGGCTGGTGATCCCGCACTACGACGACCCGCGCCACGACACTGTTCTCGAGCGCGGCATGACCTTCACCATCGAGCCGATGATCACCCTCGGCGGCCAGGACTGGTATCTCTGGGACGACGGCTGGACCGTCCTGACCGCCGACGGCGGCCGGTGCGCCCAGTTCGAGCACACGCTCGTGGTCACCGACTCCGGTGCAGAGGTTCTCACCCTGCCATAGCTGGGCTGTGCGGCCCGTCCGGATCCCTGGCGGCGGCCCGCGACGGTCTCCAAGGCCGGGATCACAACACCGGCTCCCGAGGACTCGGCACGAACATCGATGCCCGGGCTTTTAGGCTCCCAGGATGAGCACCGATACCCGTGGCGCCGCGACATCGCTCCCGCACAGCTCGCCCGAGTCGCAAGGCGTCGATCCGGCCGGCATCGCTGCCTTCGTCGACGCGATGGACGCCCGGCCCGAGATCGAGCTGCACAGCCTCATGATCATCCGGCACGGGCAGGTGGTGGCCGAGGGTTGGTGGTCGCCGTATGCCCCCGACCGGGTGCACCTGCTCTACTCCCTGAGCAAGAGTTTCACCTCGACGGCCGCCGCGTTCGCCGTCGCAGAGGGGTTGCTCGACCTCGATGCGACCGTGCTGTCGTACTTCCCGGAGCTGGACGCGGACATCACCGATCCGCGCAGTCGCGCGATGCTCGTCCGGCACGTCGCGGCCATGGCGAGCGGCCACCTGGAGGAGACGGTCGAACGCGCCTCGGCGCTGGACCCGGTCGAGCCGGTCCGCGGCTTCCTGCTCATCCCGCCCGACCGCGACCCGGGCTCAGTCTTCGCCTACAACCAGCCGTGCACGTACGCCTTGGGCGCGATCGTCCAGCGACAGAGTGGCCAGACGCTGATCGACTACCTCCGGCCGCGGCTCTTCGACCCGCTCGGCATCGGCCGGGCCGGCTGGCAGCAGCACCCTGCGGGCCGGGACCTCGGCTTCACCGGCCTGTTCCTCACCACGGAGTCGATCGCCCGCCTGGGCCTGCTCTACCTCAACCGGGGCGTCCGGAACGACCGCCAGCTGATCTCGGCGGAGTGGGTGGCGGAGGCGACAAGGTTGCAGATCACGACTCCGCGGGAGCCAAACCCCGACTGGCGCCGCGGTTACGGCTTCCAGTTCTGGATGTCGCGGTACGGCTATCGCGGCGACGGAGCGTTCGGCCAGTTCTGCCTGGTGCTGCCCGAGCAGGACGCCGTGGTCATCACGACAGCCGCCACCGAGAACATGCAGGGCGTCCTGACCGGCGTCTGGGACCACCTGGTGCCGGCAATGGAGCGTGACCAACGGCCCGAGTCTGCCGCCGGGACCGTCCTGGCCGAGCGCCTCGAAACGCTGGCACTGCCGCCGCTTGCAGCAGGCGAGCCGCCCGGCTCATGGCCGGACGTGCTGCTCCGGCCAAGTCCGGGCACGGCGCTGACCCAGCCCAGTCTGACCGGGGCACGGCTGCGCGCCGATGGCGGCTCCTGGCGGCTCGACCTGATCGAGGGCGACCAGACCCTCTCCTGTTGTGTCGGGATCGGCCACTGGGCCACGAATGTGGACGAGGTCGACGACGGCGAGTCCGGCCCGCCGGTGGCCGTCAGCGGTGGCTGGACCGATCCGGGAACCTTCCGGGCCGCTGTGATCTTCCTCGAGACGCCGCACCGGGCGAACCTGACCTGCCGGGCGAGCGATGCCACGGTCGCGGTGTCGTGGAGCACCGTGCCGCTGCGCGGCGAACACTTCGCCGACCTCCGGATGCCGCGCTGAGCGTCCGTCCTCGACGCGCCCCAAGCGGTACGATCGGCTGCGGACGAGTCGGCCAGGCGATCGCGGCCGTGCACATGCACTGCTGAGGAAAGTCCGGACTCCACAGAGCACGGTGGTGGGTAACGCCCACCCGGGGTGACCCGCGGGACAGTGCCACAGAAAGCAGACCGCTGCCGGGCACGCCCGGCAGCAAGGGTGAAACGGCGGTGTAAGAGACCACCAGCACCCCAGGCGACTGGGGTGGCTCGGCAAACCCCACCGGGAGCAAGATCAAGAGGGCCCGCTCCGGCAGGCCTGCGGGAGCGTCCGAGGGCTGCTCGCCCGAGCTCCCGGGTAGATCGCACCAGGCCGCTGGCAACAGCGGTCGCAGATGGATGATCGCCGGTCACCGCATCCGCGGTGATCACAGAATCCGGCTTATCGGCCGGCTCGTCCGCCTCCCTGTTTCGAGCTGCTGGAACGTCAGGCCGAGCCCTCGCGGGGACGCAGCACCGAGCACGCGGTGGACCAGATACCCTGCCGCAGTGTGTGACGGCGGCCACAGTCCAGGGATCGTGGGTGCACGGCCTTCGGCGTACGCCCGGGGGGTGCCTCACGCCTGCGACCCGATGACCTCGACCCGGACGAGCGCAGTCATGCCGGCCGGCCACATGACAGCGCTCGACACGCCAGACCGGGCCCAACGACCTTCCCTGCACGAAGACGTCGGCGATAGCGTGCACTCAGGCACGCCTGTCCACCAACTACTGCCGTGGCCCGAGTGGCCCGCTCGAGGAAGGTTGACCATGACTCAGACCGCCAGCACCGACTTCCCGGCTCTGGAGAGCGATCCCATCGACAAGCTTGCGGTGGACACGATCCGTACGTTGTGCATGGATGCGGTGCAGGCGGCCAACTCCGGTCATCCGGGCACCCCGATGGCGTTGGCGCCGGTGCTCTACACGCTGTGGCAGAAGTACCTGCGGTTCGACCCGAACGCGCCGATCTGGTCCAACCGGGACCGTTTCGTCCTCTCCGCCGGGCACGCCTCGACACTGCTCTACTCGGTGCTGCACCTGGCGGGGGTGAAGTCGGTCAACCCGCAGTACGAGACGCTGGGCGAGCTGGCGGTGCCGTTGGAGGATTTGAAGAAGTTCCGCCAGCTGGACTCCAAGTGCCCCGGCCACCCGGAGTATCGCTGGACCGCCGGCGTGGAGTGCACCACCGGGCCGCTGGGCACCGGCATCGCGACCAGCGTCGGCATGGCGATGGCCGGTCAGTGGCAGGCGGCCACCTTCAACCGTCCGGGCTACGACCTGTTCGACTACGACGTGTACGCGATCTGCGGTGACGGCTGCCTGATGGAGGGCATCGCCGCGGAGGCCGCATCGCTGGCGGGGCACCAGAAGCTGTCCAACCTGTGCTGGCTGTATGACAGCAATAACATCACCATCGAGGGCGACACCGCGATCGCGTTCACCGAGGACGTGGCGACCCGCTTCAAGGGATACGGCTGGGCGGTACAGCACGTCGACGACGCGAACGACACCGACGCGATCAGTGCCGCGTTGGACGCCTTCAAGGCCGAGCAGGACCGGCCGACGATCGTGATCGTGAAGAGCATCATCGCCTACGGCGCGCCGACCAAGGCCGGCCACCACTCGGCGCACGGCGAGCCGCTGGGCGTGGAGGAGATCCGCGGTGCGAAGCGGTTCTACGGCTGGGCGGAGGACGACAGCTTCGTGGTGCCGGACAAGGTTCGTGATCATTTCGCCGAGGTGTCCGGCAAGCGGGGCGCGGCGCTGCGTTCGGCGTGGGACGAGCTGTTCGCCGCCTACAGCAACGAGTTTGGTGAGCAGGCCGACTACCTGGACAAGATGCAGCGCCGCCAGCTGCCGGCCGACTGGGATGCCGGATTGCCGGAGTTCCCGCCGGATCCGAAGGGCATCGCCAGCCGCGACTCCAACAACAAGGTGCTCAACGCCGTCGCGCAGAAGGTGCCCTGGCTGATCGGCGGCTCGGCCGACCTCGCCCCGTCGAACAAGTCCCGGCTGACCTTCGAAGGCGCCGGGGACTTCCAGCCCGACAACCGGGCGGGGCGCAACCTGCACTTCGGCGTCCGGGAACACGCGGCAGGCGCGGTCACCAACGGCTTGGCGCTGTCCAAGGTGCGCGCCTACCAGGCCGGCTTCTTGATCTTCTCCGACTTCCAGCGCGGCGCCCTGCGGTTGTCGGCGCTGATGGAGCTGCCGGTGATCCACATGTTCACCCACGACTCGATCGGGGTGGGCGAGGACGGTCCGACCCACCAGCCGATCGAGCAGATCGCCTCCCTGCGGGCCATGCCGGGCATGATCGACATGCGCCCGGGAGACGCGAACGAGGTGGTCGAGGCCTGGCGGGTGACCATGCCGCTGCGGCACGACCCGGTCGCGTTGATCCTGTCCCGGCAGGCGCTGCCCACCCTCGACCGAACCGTCTACGCACCCGCCAGCGGGCTGGCCAAGGGCGCGTACGTGCTCGGCGGCGACCCGGGCGAGACCCCGGACGTGATCTTGATCGCCAGCGGCAGCGAGGTCGCGCTGGCCGCGTCGGCGTACGAGCAGCTAGTCGACGAGGGCGTCAAGGCCCGCGTGGTCAGCATGCCCTCCTGGGAGCTGTTCGACCGCCAGAGCCAGGAGTATCGCGACAGCGTGCTGCCACCGGAGGTGACCGCCCGAGTGGTCATCGAGCAGGCCTCCTCGTTCGGCTGGGACCGCTGGGCCGGCACAACGGGCGAGATCATCGCGATGAGCACCTTCGGCGCCTCGGCGCCGTTGAAGGCGCTGCAGACCAAGTTCGGGTTCACCCCGGAAGCGGTCGTCGCGGCAGCCAAGCGCCAGATCGGTCAGCCCTGAGCGGCAGGTCTAAGTGCGGCGTCCGACGTAATCGGTTAGAGTCAGTGCTGTCGGGGACGACAGTCCGCAGCCATCGGGGGCCAACAGACAGGTTCAACCATGGACCTCGACCGGCTTCGCCGTCGTATTCTTCGGCCGCAGTTCGCTGCGGCCTGTGCGCTGACCGCTCTGCTGCTGCTCACGCCCAGCGTTGCGATGGCAGAGACCGCCACACCTGAACCAACAGCCGGCAGCACAACCAGCGCCACGCCGTCAGCCGGCGCCGGCCAGGCCGGCGGTGACCAGACCGGTGCGACCGCCAGCCCGTCCGGCTCGACTGCGTCCCCGAGCAGCACGGCCACCGCTACCCCGAGTGGCCGCACGACAAGCACGCAGGCAACCGGCGAAACGGCATCGTCCGACACCGACTCCAGCACAGGCGACAGCTCGACGGCAGCCGAGGGCGGCACCTCGGTCGGCCAGGCGGTCGCTGCCAGCGAGTCGCCCCTCACGCTGAGCGTGTCGTCGGTCGGCAGCCCGCAGCCGGGCACCTACTTCCAGGACGAGGGCGCCTTCGGCATCAGGGGCCATGCCGCGGACGCGAGCGCGACGGTCGAGATCTGGCGCTACCGCCCCGGCGGCTGGATCAGGCTCGGCACCGTCCAGCCCGACGACGCGGGAGACTTCCAGGCCAACTACCCGGTCCTCGACGTCGGCACCTATCTCTTCCAGGCCACCTCCGGTGGCTGGCCGGGAGCGGCCACGCTGGTCAGCAACCAGGTCAGCGTCACGGTGGTCCAGTCCTACGTCTTCCTCGACGCCCTGGCGGCGACCATCGACTCGCTGAAGAACCCGGTCATCCGCGGTCACATCGTGCCCGCCCGGCCCCGGGTCGCGATCCACGTGGACGTCCAGGTCGCGGGAGCGTTCCGGTACAAGGCCGCCGCCACCACGGACTCCGCCGGACGGTTCGCGGCCTCCCTCGGCTATGGCAACGGCAGCCTGGCCACCTATACGATCCGCGCCACCTACCACGCGACGAACCGCGACCGGTGGGAGCTGAGCAACTGGCGGAAGTTCAGCCGGATCGCCGTGCTCAACGCCGTGAGCACGGCGACGACCAGTGCCGACGTGGCCAAGACCTACCACAGCGGCTGCCCGGTCGGTCCCTCCAGGCTGCGCACGATCAAGATGAACTTCTACGGCTTCGACCACAAGATGCACCGCGGTGTGTTGATCGTACGGTCCGACCTGGTGTCGAAGGTCGACCGCGGGCTCGGCTCCGCGCTCACCCACCGCTTCCCGATCGCCAAGATGAACAACCCCAACGTGTACGGCGGCAACGACCCGGTGCAGATGGAGGCGAACAACAGCAGTGCCTTCAACTGCCGCAAGGTCGTCGGCAATCCGTACCGGCAGTCGCCGCACAGCTACGGCATCGCGGTCGACGTGAACCCGGTGCAGAACCCTTACCGTGACGTGAGCGGCAAGTGGTGGCCGGACAGCGGAAAGCCCTACATCCGGCGCAGTCCGGCCCGGCCGGGGATGCTGTTCTCGGGCTCGTACCTGACCAAGTCGCTGCGCGCTGATCACTTCTTCTGGGGCGGCTACTGGAACCCCGGCCGGGACTACCAGCACTTCCAGTACAACCCGTGATCGGCACGTCCCGGCTCCTCGGCACGGGTACGGCGTTGATCATGCTTGGTGGCCTGGGACTGGCAGCCTGCAGCGGCAAGGCGCCGGCGCCGGGCGCTGCCACCCAGGCCCCATCGGCAACGTCTGCGACCGGCCCCATCCCGAGCGCCACCGCAGCGCGCGGCACCGACACGCCCAGCACCTCGCCAACGGTCGTCGAACCGACGACCACCAACACGCTGCCGCCGCCGACGGTCGCGAACAAGCCGGCGCCGAAGAAGTCCGGGCCGCTGACGGCCGCTGCGCTGCCCGTCCCGCACGGCTGGCACGCGGTGGCGCTCGCCGGTGGTCCGGACGAGGGTTATCAGGGCAACGGCACCTGGGTGCACGGCCGCGATCCCCGCTACGCGGCCCAGGAGGTGATCACCATCGGTTGCGCGGCGATCACCCGCGACGACTACCGTGACCCGCTGCACGCGCTCGAGGGCACGTACGAGAACGCCGCCGGCGCGCAGGGTGTCGGGCTGGTGCTCCAGTTCTCCGGCCCCGAGCCGGCAGCAAGGTTCTACGACCTCTACCGCAGTCAGGTCGCGGCCTGCACGACCACCGACAATCCCGTCCGCACGACGATCATCCCGTCGAGCGCCGGCCTGATCGACCATCGCCGCTATCCCGGCGCGGACTGGACCGAGGTGGCCAAGCTCAGCGGCGCGCGGCTGACCATGATCATCCTCAGCGATCCGGGATACAAGATCAGCAAGCAGGCGGCCGAGCGGCTGCTCGGCCAGATCCGCTGACACGGTTCAGGCCATCCTGGTCATCCTCACTCCGAGCTGTGCGCATGGTGACGGCTCGTTCGTCGTCGTGCCGCGACGAAGAGCGTGTCGCAACCCTCCTCCTCACTTCCCCGTCGCGCACAGCGTCTCCGTTCAGGCCACGGCGAATACCGCGGCACCCTTGTCGTAGTCCGCCGAGGTCAGCCGGACCGAGACCTCGTGGCCCAGCGGCAGCCGTCGGCCGACCACCTTGGCCTCGACGGCCGGGTCCTTGATCATCACCATGCCCGCGCTGCCGTCCCGGTCGGCCTCGATCACCGTGCCGGTGAAGGTCTCGCCGACCCGCTGCTCCAGCAGGCAGACCTCGACCAGGTCGATGATCGCCCGCTCGTACTTCTTGGCCCGGCGCTCCGCCTGCGTCATCTCGTCCGGCAACCCGTCCAGGACCCGCAGCACCCAGGCCGGCACCGGTCGGTCGGCGCACAGCGCCACGCAGATCTCGCCGGCGTAGCGGTCGACCAGCCGGCGCAGCGGCGCGGTCGTGTGGGCGTAGTCGCTGGCCAGCGCGGCATGTTCGGCGTCGTCCGGCACTCCCCCGCTGAATGCCCGGTATCCCGCGCCCCGGAAGAGAACCGTGCACGCGTTGAGCATCGCCGCATCCTGCGGCCGGCGCGGGTCGAGGCTGCGGACGAACTCGGGATAGTCCAGCTCGGAGGGCCAGGCGATGTGCAGCGCCTTGGCCGTCTGGCGCAGCCGGCGCAGCGAGCCGTGATCGGCGGGTGGCATGGTTCGGACGATGCCCACCTGGCCGTAGAGCATGATGTGCGCGGCGGCCATGCCGGTGAGCAGCGAGATCTGGGCGTTCCAGCCCTCCACCGACAGCGGGGCCCGGTAGGCCAGGGTCCAGCCGTCGTCCTGCGGCTCGATCTCCTGCTCGGGTATCTGCAGGCTCACCCCGCCCCGCTCCCGTTCGCGCTGCTCGCGCCACCTGCCGACCTCCTCGAGCAGCGCGAGCGACTCGCGCGCCGAGCCGCTGTCGATCTCCACCTGGGCCTCGGGATAGCTGTACTGGGCCCGGCTGCGCACGTTGGCCCGCACCACGCCGGCGTCGGTGGTCCGGCCCTTGGAATCCAGCTGAATCGTCCACAGCAACGCCGGCCGGACCTGACCGGGCAGCAGGCTCGCGGCGCCCTCGCTGAGCGCAGGCGGGTGCAACGGGGTACGGCGGTCCGGTGCGTAGAGGGTCATGCCACGCCGGTGGGCTTCGGCATCGATCGGATCACCCGGAGCCACGAACGCGGCCACGTCCGCGATCGCGTACGAGACGACGAAGCCGCCCGAGGTGCCCCGGGTGATGTGCAGGGCTTGATCGAGATCCCGGGACCCGGGCGGGTCGATGGTGATCAGCTCCAGATCGGTGCGATCGAGCTCGGGAAGGCGGGGCGCGGCGGCGGCCGCCTCGGCCGCTGCGACGACGTCCGGCGGGAAGTCCTCGGGAACGTCCAGGGCGGCTCGGATCGATCCAAGACCCTTGGCCAGGTCGTCCGGCACGACCTTGGGCAGGCCGACCTTGCGGGCGGGCATGGTGCTGAGCCTACCGGGCAGGCCCGGTCGGCCAGCGGCTCAACGGATTGGCGCGCCTGCCGAAGGACGCGGTCCGGACAGCGGCTCAACGGGATTGGCGCGCCTGCCGAATGGCACGGTCCGACAGCCGCTCGGCGACAGTGGGGCGCTTCGCCGAAACCGGCTACTCGTGCCGGGAGACCGGTTGTCCGTCCAGCGCCTTGTTGACCAGAGCGTCGGCCGCCTTGTTCAGCTCCCGCGGCACCCAGGTCCAGGTGACCTCGGCCGGCCGCACCCTGGACGCGGCCAACGCCAGCGGTTTCATGTCCGGGTGCTTGATCTTCCACCGGCCCGCCATCTGCTCGACCACCAGCCGGGAGTCCATCCGGACCTCGACCGCAGCTGTCGGATCGAGCTCGCGGGCCATCTCCAGCCCGGCGATCAGCCCGCGGTACTCGGCGACGTTGTTGGTGGCCCTGCCGATCGGCAGCCCCTCTGCCGCGAGGACCGCCCCGGTGTCGGCGTCACGAACGACTGCACCGTACGCCGCCGGGCCGGGGTTGCCGCGCGAGCCGCCGTCCGCCTCCACGATCAGCCGGCGGCCCGACGGGGCCGGCTGGCTCGCGGCCGAGAGGTCGTCGACGAAGAAGTCCGGGCCCTGCTGCGCATCGGCCGGTCGGCGCGCCATCACAGCCCTGAGGATGCCGTACGGACCAGGATGCGGGAGCACTCCTCGCACCGCAGCACGTCGTCCTCCGCGGCGGAGGCGAACATCCGCAGCTCGGCGACGTTGAGCTCGAGCTGGCAGCCGGTGCAGCGGCGCTGGCGGAGCTCGGCCGCGCCGACGCCGCCGTGAGTGGCGCCGATCTTGTCGTAGAGCGCCATCAGGTCGGCGGGGATCTCCGGCGCCAGTTGAGCCCGCTCGGTCCGACGTTCGGCCACCGTGGAGTCGATCTCCGCAACGGCCTGGTCCCGCCGCGCGGTCGTCGACTCGAGCCGGCCGTCCAGCTCGGCGATCCGGTCCCGCAACCGCTCCCGCCGGTCGATGGCCGCCTCCAGCTGCTCCATGATCTCCAGCTCCGCGTCCTCGAGGTCGCCGATCCGGCGTTTCAGGTGCTCGACCTCCTCCACCATCGACCCGAGGGCCTTGGGGTCTGGGATCGTACCGTCCGCGATCCGGCGCTGGTTGCGGCTCAGCCGGTCGCGTACGGGCTGCAGGTCGGCTTCCGCACGTGCCTGGTCCACCTCCAGGTCGGTGACCACCGTGTCCGCCGCGACGAGGTCTGCGGCTGCGGCGCTCCGAGCGGATCTGAGCGTGGCGATCTCGGCATGCTCGGGCAGGTTGCGGCGCTTGTACTGCAGCTGCGCCAGCGCCGAGTCGACGGCCTGCAGATCGAGCAACCGCAGCTGCGCGCCCTTGTCAACTTTGATCGAGCTCACCTTCCCTGTTGAATGCGACGCTCCACGTCGCGCGGATCCAGCTCCTGTATCCGTTGCGACGCTCGCGCGTCGCAGGATTGCGCTTTCAGCGTGCCCGCCTCGTTCGTCGTCGCTCGCAGAGACTGCGCCCGACAGCTCGCTACGCTCGCCGGCGCCCGCTTCCTCCTCCTCACCGCGGCGGCGCGCGATCCGGAGTCCGCACCAACCCTATGGCCGGGCGTTCCAGCGCTCGATCGCGGGCAGTTGCTTCTCCTGGCCGAGGATCGACACCGTGCTCGTGTCCAACCGAAAGTGGCCGCCGAAACTGAGGTCGAGCCCGAGCCAGCGCATGGTCAGCGCCCGCAACGCGTGGCCGTGCCCGAAGCAGATGGCCCGTTCGACACCGGACTGCCGGACCCGCGCGACGACCCGGTCCAGCCGGGTTGCGACCTGGCCGGCGGTCTCCCCGCCAGGCGCCGGGTGGGTCCAGATGGTCCAGCCCGGCACCGACTCGTGGATCTCCTCGCTCGTCCTGCCCTCGTAGTCGCCGTAGGACCACTCGGCGAGATCCTCGGTCACCTCCGGCTCGTACGGCCCGGTGAAGCCGGCCAGCTCTGCTGTGTGCAGGGCCCGTCGGCGCGGACTGGAGAACACCAGGCCGAAGTCCTCCGGGTGCAGGTGGCCGAGCAGCCGCCGGGCCTGCTCCTCTCCCACCTCGGTCAGGGCCAGGTCCGTCACCGAGGTGTGCCGGCCGTCGCGACTCCACTCGGTCTCGCCGTGCCGGACCAGGAACAGGTCGGTGGCTGGGATCGCCATTGCTCCACGCTATCGGCCGACCGACCCTGCCGACGCTTCGGCGGCCGTCGTCGCCGCGCGCATCGAGTGATCACTCGGCGGCGGAGATTATTCGGCCGCGGTGCAAGAATGCCGGTATGAGCGAATCTCAGCCGGCGTTGCCGAACCGGCAGGTGCCGTTCTCGGATGCGTTCAAGGAGTTCATCGCGCAGGGCTGGGCGCCGTATCCGGGTGAGCTGCCGGCCGAGCTGCCTGCGGCCCGATACGCTGCCGAACGGCGGCGACTGGTCAGCACCGCCTTCCCGGGCGACCGGCTGGTCATTCCCGCCGGTGGCCTGAGAGTCCGGTCCAACGACACCGACTACCGCTTCCGCGCCAACTCGGCGTTCGCCCACCTCACCGGGCTGGGCACGGACCACGAGCCGGACGCCGTGATGGTGCTCGAGCCGAGCGACACCGGGCACGACGCAACCCTGTACTTCAAGCCGCGGGCGCCCCGCGACTCCGCCGAGTTCTACGCCGACCCGCGCTACGGCGAGATGTGGGTCGGGCGGCGGCCGTCGCTGGAGGAGCTGAGCGCGCTGTGCGGCATCCGCTGCGCCTCCATCGACCAGCTCGCCGACGATCTGCGCAAGGACGCGGACTCGACCCTGCTACGGACGCTCCCGCAACCGGCCGAGGAGGGAGTCGCGGCGCTGCTGGCGGAGATCCGCGGGCAGCACGCCAACCCAGCGGCCGACGACGCCGACCAGTCGGCCGAGCTGGAGCGCCTCGACCGGGAGCTGAGCATCGCGCTGAGCGAGCTGCGGCTGGTCAAGGACGAGTTCGAGCTGGCCCAGCTGCGGGCCGCCTGCGAGGCCACCGCCGAGGCGTTCGCCGACGTCGTACGGTCGCTGCCCGAGGCCGTACGGCGGGGCCGGGGCGAGCGCTGGATCGAGGGTGTCTTCGCGCTGCACGCCCGGCACTTGGGCAACGCGGTCGGCTACGACACCATCGCGGCTGCCGGCGAGCACGCCTGCACCTTGCACTGGATCCGCAACGACGGCGAGGTCCGGGACGGCGAGCTGCTGCTGCTGGACGCCGGCATCGAGCTGGACACCCTCTACACCGCCGACATCACCAGGACACTGCCGATCGACGGCACCTTCAGCGACGCCCAGCGGATGGTCTACGACGCGGTCTACGAGGCCCAGCAGGCCGGCATGGCGGCTGCCCGGCCGGGCGCGAAGTTCACCGACGTGCACAAGGCGGCCGTCGCCGTGATCGCCAGACGCCTCGAGGAGTGGGGCATCCTGCCGATCTCCGCCGAGGAGTCCCTGGCACCGGAGGGCGGCCTCCATCGCCGCTGGATGGTGCACGGCACCTCGCACCACCTCGGCATCGACGTGCACGACTGTGCCCAGGCGCGGGTGGAGAACTATCGCGAGGGCACCCTGGAGCCGGGCATGGTGTTCACCGTCGAACCCGGGCTCTACTTCAAGCCCGACGACGAGCTGGTGCCTGCGCACCTTCGGGGGATCGGAGTACGGATCGAGGACGACATCGTCATCACCGACACCGGCTGCGAGAACCTGTCGGCGGCGCTACCGCGCTCCAGCGCCGACGTCGAGGCGTGGATCGCCTCCCTGTGGAGCGCCACGGCGAGTTAGGAGGGGCCGGCATGTCGACACCGGAGCGGCGTACCTTCCCTGCGATCAAGGCGGTCGCCAATCGACCGGCCCCCCCGACCGCAATCACCCTGGCGGCGCCGGCCAGCCCTCCGCCCAGCTCTGTCATCGCCTGGGCCTGGTATGTCGACGGCGTCCGCCGCCCGGTCGAGAACCTCGCCAGAGCCGCCCGGCTGGCCTGCGACGGCGAAGGCTTCGTGTGGCTCGGGCTGAAGGATCCGCAGGACGCCGACCTGGAGGCGATCGCCTCCCAGTTCGACCTGCACCCGCTGGCAATAGAGGACGCGGTGCACGGCCACACCCGATCCAAGCTGGAGAGCTTCGGCGACGACCTGTTCATGGTGATCTCGACGGTGGCCTACGTCGAGCACGAAGAGCTCACCGAGACCTCGGAGGTGGTCTCCACCGGCCAGGTGATGATCTTCCTCGGCGACCACTTCGTGATCACCGTACGGCGCGGCGAGCACGCCCAGCTGAGCAGCCTGCGGCGCTCCCTTGAGGCAGACCCCGAGCGGCTCGCCAAGGGCCCGTCGGAGGTGCTGTACGCCATCGCAGACAAGATCATCGACGACTACCTCGACGTGGTGGCGCGGTTCGAGCGTGACCTGGACGAGCTCGAGACCCGGGTCTTCTCCCGGCAGGGCCAGCACGAGGTGGAGCGGGTCTACCAGCTGAAGCGGGAGCTGATCGAGTTCAAGCGCTGTGTCGTGCCGCTGGGTGCGCCGCTGCTGCGCCTGGCGACCCGGGACCTGCCGGTCGTGCCGCAGGAGGCCCGGGCGTACTTCCGCGAGCTGGCCGACCATCACACCGAGGCGCGGGAGGCCGTGGCCGCCTTCGACGAGGTGATCACGTCCATCCTGCAGGCCGGACTGGCCCGGGCCAGCGTCGCCGACAACGAGGACATGCGCCGGATCTCGGCCTGGGTCGCGATCGTTGCCGTGCCGACCATGATCGCCGGCATCTACGGCATGAACTTCGTGAACATGCCGGAGCTCACCTGGCGCTACGGCTACTTCGCCGTCCTCGTGATCATCGTGGTGATCATGGTCGCGCTGTACGCCGGCTTCAAGCGGAACCGGTGGCTGTAGCCGGTCCCCGCCGCCACCGCCGCATCACGTGGTTGCAGCCGGCCCCTGTCGACACCGCCACATCACGTGGTTGCAGCCGGGTCCTGTCACCAGCCCGCATCAGTTGGGTACCTGCCGCGCTAGCTGCAGCTGGCGCACGACGCTCCAAAGGGTGCGCGATCCGTGACGCGGGGCGGAAACGCTCGACGCGGGGTGAGGTTGAGCCGGAGCGGCCGAGCGGTGGAGCTCGGTGCGTCAGCCAACCGAACGCGGGTGGCTGAGGCTACTCGAAGGCGGCGGCGCGGGCGCCCGGCATGCCCTGCAGCATCTCGCGGGCCTGGGCGGCGACCTTGTGCTCGCACAGCACCTCGTACTTGGTCGCAACGGTCTGGGTCACCGAGGTGAAGTCGCGGCGGCCGCCGGTCATTGCGTACGCCGCCGCATTGAAGCCCACCCCGAGCGCGATGCCGATCGAGAGCGTGACCAGCAGCAGGACCAGGATGCTGCCGGGCTTGGTGAAGATCAACATGACCAGTCCGACCAGCAATCCCGTCGAGACGCCGGACTGGACACCCTGGGCGATCACCGTGCCCCAGCTCCGTCGGCCGAGCACCCGCTCGACCGACTTGAGATCGGTGCCGACGATGGCGAGGTTCTGCACCTCGAACTTCTGGTCGGACAGGTAGTCCACAGCCTTCTGCGCCTCGGCGTAGGTCTGGTAGATCCCCACGGACTGCGGAAACTTCAGCTCGAAGATGGAGCTGGGCTGGTGCGGTAGCGACATCGACTTCCTCCCCTATCGGGTGCCCTCCCAATCTAGTTCCTAAGCACCTGCGAAGACCCGCCCAAGCTCTGCGCCACCTTCCATCGCTGTGCGCCTGTTGCAACCGGCGCAGCATGCAGGAAGCTCACGTTCACGTTCGTTTCCGACACCGGCCTGCGGCGGATGGCTGGTCGGATGGGCCGCGGCCATGCTATGCCGAACAGACAGCTGCGCCTCAGGCCGATCGGCGCCAGCCGGCCAGGGCGATCACGAAGGTGTTCTCTACCGGCCGCGGCGTCGCTTGAGTGTAGTTGCTGAGCATGGCGAAGACGTAGCGCCGACCGTCCGCGCCTGTGACGTAGCCGCTCAGCGCGGTGACGCCGGTGAGCGTGCCGGTCTTGGCGTGCGCGTTGTTGGCTGCCGGCGTGGCGTTCATCCGGTGCCGCAGGGTGCCGCCGACCATCCGCGTGGTGTCGCCCGCGACCGGTAGCGCGTTGTCGAAGACCGGCCACCAGGTCTCACGCTGGATCTTGTAGAGGAAGCGCCCGAGCGCTCGCGCGCTCAGCTTGTTGCGCCTGGTCAGGCCGGAGCCGTCCACCAGCACGACGCCGGTCATCAGCGCCCCGGTGCTCTTCAGGTAGGCCTTCGTGTAGCTCAGGCCATCCGCCCAGTTGCCGCGGTGCCCCTTCAGCGTGCCCATCGTCTTCGTCAAGGCCTCGGCGTGCATGTTGTTGGACAGCTTCAAAAACGGCACCAGCAGCTGGGACAACGGCATGGAGCGATCCACCGCGACCAGATGGTGGTCCTTGTCGGGTATCCGTTGCAACTCGGTGCCCCTCGCGATGGTCACCCCGACCTTCGCCAGCTCGGCCCGGAAGACCGCCGCCGCGTAGAGCTCGGGCTTGTCGACCGTGATCTGCCAGGACCCGGTCGCCCTGCCCTGCGGCACCCGCCCATTGACGGTGATCGTGTTCGTCCCGTACGCGCGGTGCGCCCAGAATGTCGTCGAGGTGCCGCGGGCCGAGGTCGTGGTCTTGTTGACGATCTTGACGTAGCTCCTGGCCGCTGCCGGCGAAGTGGTGATCTTGGCCGGCTTGCCGCGGCTGCCCGGGGCATACCTGATGATCATCGTGCCAGAGTCGAGGTCGGCGTTGGGCGCCACGGTGAGCGCGGAGATCTGCGCCGCGTAGTAGTCCGAGGCGTACACGGTGGACCAGTTGGGGCTGTAGCGGACCGAGTCGAAGAAGGTCGAGTCGACGATCAACTCGTCGGTCACCCGCCGGATCCCGTAGCTGCGGACCTGCCGGGCGAGGGCGGCGAAGTCGGCCTGGCGCGTGGTCGGATCGCCGTAGCCCTTGAGGTAGAGCCGGCCGTGCAGCACGCCGTCGCTAGTGAGCGAGGACCGTCTGATCACCTCGGTCTTGAACCGGTAGCCGGGGCCGAGCACGTGCAGGGCGGTTGCCGCGGTGAGGATCTTGGTGTTCGAGGCCGGGGTCAGCGCCCGGGCGGAGTAGCGGCCGTAGAGCTGGCTGCCGTCTTTCGCGTCCAACACGACGGCGCCCGAGCTGGCGCGCTGCACGCGCGGGTCGCGCATCACCGAGCTGAGCTTGCTGGCCAGTGCCGGATCGCCGGTGGCGCTGGCCGGCGGCGCGACGAGTGCCAACGTGGCGACCGCGGCCGTGCCGGAGATGACCACGGCGGTGAGGCGCCGCACCACGCGGGCTCGGGGGTGACCCCTCGGGTGGACGCTGCTCGGGGAGATCACGATCATCTCGACTCCAGATCCGGAACTGTCCCCGAGCCGGGTTCAGATTAACCGACGCTCGGCAAAATGCCAGCCCTCGCGCGGCAAAAGCTGGACTCGCCGTCAGAAATCCGCTGGGATAATCGCAGCTGTGGCACCCTCACCGACCACCTCGGTCTTCCTTTCCCGGATCCGCGGCCTGCCGGTCCTGGACTCGGCCGGGGACCAGGTCGGCAAGGTGCGCGACGTCGTGGTCCAGCGTCATGCCGACGCCCATGCACCGCGGGTGAAGGGACTGGTCGTCGAGCTCTTCGCGCGGCACCGGATTTTCGTCCCGATCGCCCGGGTCCGCAGCATCGACCTGGTCCAGCTGGTGATCAGCGGGGTGGTCAACACCCGCCGGTTCGAGCGCCGCGAGTCCGAGTTACTGGTCATCGACGACCTCTTCGACCGCACCGTGCAGCGTCTCGACCACCCCGAGCCGGCGGTGATCTTCGACGTGGCGATGCGACCCGTCCGCTCGCACGAGTGGGAGTTGGCCGAGGTGGCGCTGCGGGAGGGGGCGCGACGGCGGTTCGGCTGGCGGCGAACCGAGGAGGCGCAAGCTTCCCCCGAAACCTGGCCCTCCAAGGCGGTCGGCGCCGCAGCGGGAGATCGTCCCCCCGCACGGGTCCGCCGCGGCTACACCACGATCGTGGACTGGACCAGCATCCGGTTCCCCGGGGCCGGCCATGATCAGGGGACCGGTCACCTGCTCGCTCAGATGGAGGACATGAAGCCGGCCGACATCGCGCGCGAGCTGCACGAGATGACGCCGGAACGCCGGGCGGAGGTGGCCTCGGCACTCGATGATCACAAGCTCGCCGACGCCCTGGAGGAGCTCCCCGAGGACGAGCAGGTCCAGCTCATCTCGAAACTGGACACCGAACGGGCGGCGGACGTGCTGGAGGAGATGGACCCTGACGACGCCGCCGATCTGATCGCCGAGCTCGCACCGGAGATGGCCGAGGTCCTGCTGGCCCGGATGGAGCCCGAGGAGGCGAAGGACGTCCGCCGGCTGTTGGGCTACGCCGAGTTCACCGCTGGCGGCATGATGACGCCGGAGCCGGTGATCCTCGCCCCGGACGCGACCGTCGCGCAAGCGCTGGCGCTGATCCGCGAGGCCGAGCTGACCCCGGCGCTGGCGTGTGCGGTCTACGTCTGCCGGCCGCCACTGGACACGCCCACCGGGCGTTTCGTCGGCGCCGTGCACTTCCAGCGGCTGCTGCGGGAGCCGCCCTCCACCCTGGTGTCCGCACTGGTCGACGCCGAGTTGGAGCCGCTGTCCGACACCGCGACCCTGTACGACGTGAGCCGCTACTTCGCCACCTACAACCTGGTGAACGCCCCGGTCGTCGACGCCGAGCACCGGTTGATCGGCGCAGTCACCGTCGACGACGTCTTGGACCACGTCCTGCCGGAGGACTGGCGCGGCATCCAGCTCGACTGGCTGTCGGCCCGGGTAACCGGCACGAACGGCGAGAAAGTGCCGCGTGGCTAGGGCGGAGCCGGTCGAGGACCGGCTGAACGTCCCCGGCCGCCGCAAGCGGTCCGCCCTCCCCCGGGTCAAGGTGGACCGGGACGCCTTCGGCAAGTTCGCCGAAGGTTTCGCTCGGTTCATGGGCACCGCGCGGTTCCTGGCCTGGATGACGCTGACGATCGTCGTCTGGGTGCTGTGGAACCTGCCGTACGGTCCCGACCGCCCGCGGTTCGACGCGTACCCCTTCATCTTCCTGACGTTGATCTTGTCCCTGCAGGCCTCGTACGCAGCACCGCTGATCCTGCTGGCGCAGAACCGGCAGGAGGCGCGGGACCGGGTGGCACTGGAGGCCGACCGGGCGCAGGCCGCACAGAGCAGGGCGGACATGGACTACCTGGCGCGGGAGATCGCCGGCCTTCGCATGTCTGTCGGCGAGCTCGCCACCCGCGACTACCTCCGCTCCGAGCTGCGAACCGAGCTGCGCGCCATCCTCACCGAGCTGGAGACGGCGGACGACAGAGCCCACGAGTCATGACATTCAGGCGGTCCTTGCCACCGCGCGGCCTCGTGTTCGGGGGATCGCGCGGCCTTGTCTTCGGATCGAGGGAGCGCGATCGCCGCGAGCGAAGCTCTTGTCCTTGGGCGGGTCGCGCGAGCGATTGACAAAGGGCAAGCTCATCGGGCGCCGATCGCATGAGGGCGCGCCTAATGTAGACGCGTGCAGGAAGCACTTGTCGCCGCGATAGGCAGGGCGCTGGCCGGGGTGAACGACCCCGAGATCCGGCGTCCGATCACCGAGCTGAACATGGTCAAGGCCGTCGACGTCGACGACGCGGGCCGGGCCCGGATCGAGGTGCTGCTGACGGTCGCCGGATGCCCGATGCGGGACACGCTGCACCGAGACGTGAGCGCCGCGGTGGCTGCGGTGCCGGGCGTGAGCCAGGTGCGGGTGGACCTGGGCGTGATGTCGGACGAGCAGCGGGTGGCGCTGCGCGACCAGCTCAAGGGCGGTCAGGCGGAGCGGGAGATCCCGTTCGCACGGCCGGACTCGCTGACCACGGTGATCGCTGTCGCGTCGGGCAAGGGAGGCGTCGGCAAGTCGTCCGTGACCGTCAACCTGGCGGCCGCGCTGGCGCGGCGCGGCCGGACGGTCGGGGTGCTGGATGCCGACATCTACGGCCACTCGGTGCCGGCCATGCTGGCCGTGGCCGATGCCCGGCCGACCGCCGTCGAGGACATGATCATGCCGGTGCCGGCGAACGGGCTGAAGGTGATCTCGATCGGCATGCTGAAGCCGCGGCGGGACCAGGTGGTGGCCTGGCGTGGACCGATCCTGGACCGGGCGCTGACCCAGCTGCTGGCGGACGTCTACTGGGGCGACCTGGACTACCTGCTGCTCGACCTGCCACCCGGCACCGGCGACGTGGCGATCTCGCTCGGCCAGAAGCTGCCGAGCGCCGAGGTGCTTGTCGTCACCACGCCGCAGACCGCCGCCGCCGAAGTTGCCGAGCGCGCCGGCACCATGGCCGCGATGCTCAACCAGCGGGTGATCGGCGTCGTGGAGAACATGAGCTACCTGCTGACCACCTGTCCGCACTGCGGCCAGGAGCACCGGACGGACCTCTTCGGCAGCGGCGGCGGCGGCGATACAGCGGCGGCCCTGAGCCGACGGCTCGGTTACGCCGTGCCGCTGCTGGCCGAGGTGCCGCTGGATCCGCTGCTGCGGGCCGGCGGCGACGCCGGCACCCCGATCGTCGACGTCGCGCCGGACCGGCCGGCCGCGCAGGCGCTGGACGCGCTGGCCGACACGCTCGCCAAGCGCGGCCGCGGCCTGCTCGGCCGCCAGTTGGGGCTGGCCCCGGCGGCGCGCTGACGCTCCGCGAGCAGCCTCGGGAGCGGCGCGCACGTGCGCGCCAAAACACCCTCGCAGCGCTCCCGACGTGCCTTCGCGTGCTCCGCGGCCGTTGAGGCAGTCGCGAATCCTTACGTCGCGTCCGGGTCGTACGGGGTGAGCGCGCGGGCGGGCGGCAGCTCGACCGCCATCTCTGCCGGCCCGCCCGGACTCTGCCCATTGCGGGCGGAGAGCTCCCCGGGCCCCCCGGCAGTGAGCGACTTCGTCCCGTTGACGGCGTCGCTGACGTCTCGGGAGGCACCGCGGGCCGCGGCGGTGGCATCGTCGAGCTCGGCCTTGGCGTCGCGAACGGCGTCGTCGTCGAGCAGGTGCTTCTGGATGAAGGCCTTCGGGTTCAGGTCCCGGACGTCGACGTCATCGAATCCGGGACCGAGCTCGTTGCGCAGCTGCTGCGAGGCATTGTCGGCCATCAACCGGATGTAGCGCACGACGCGAGCTGCCTTGCGGGCCAGGTCCGGCAACCGCTCCGGTCCGAACAGGATCACCGCGATGACGATCAGCAGCACGAACTCGGGCGCACCGATGTCGAACATCGCGACTAAGCCCTCCTTGCTGCCGAGGACGACCGCGCGCCCCAGCTCCTCGGCCAGTGGGCCGGCCTCAGCGCCTCACATGGGCCATGATGTCCGCCCAGCCCGCCCGAACGCGCTCCATCGTAGTCGGCGTGACCGGCTTGCGATGGGGCAAGCTCGTGACGGCACCGGCCAGCACCCCGGCCGATCCGTCGGTGACGACGGTGATCACCAGCGCCCCGGACTGCCAGCTGGCAAGGCTGGATGCTCCGTGCTGGACGAAGGCGCCGAGGCTTCGATCCCAGTCCCAGCCGGACGGCGCGGATACGATCCGGCCCTGCTGCTCGAAGACGCTGACGGTGTTGACGCCGTCGCTGTAGACCAGGTGCAGCGCCGTCGGGCTCTCTGCGCGGTCACTCCGCAGCCGCACCAGCGCCAGCCCGGCGAGCTGGTCGGGACAGGCCCAGCCCTGGGCGCTGAGTTCCGTCGCAGTGGAGACCGTGAGCGTGGTGGTGGTGAGCGGGACCACCAGCCGGGGCGGCAGGTGTTCCAGGAAGCCGTGCTGGTCGGCGATGCTCAGTCGCGTGAAGCCGTACGCCATGGTCAGCGCGCCACTGGCGTCGTAGGTCTCCTGGCGCAGCAGCAGGCCGGTCGCGTCGTCGATCCACCAGCGGGCGGCAACGCCAGCGGTTGACGACGCCTGCACTACGGTCGCGGAGCGGCCGGCGACCCTGGCGCCGGTCCAGCCCGCCAGCGCGTAGTTGCGCTCCAGCAGCGTCAGCAACTGGCCGTCGACGATCCGCGAGCTCGCGGCAGCGGGAACGAAACCGCTCAGGATCTGCTCCCCCTGCTCGGTGTAGACGCTGAGCCGGCTGCCCTGGCCGCTGCGCGCGTCGACCTCTACCAACGCGGTGACCGCGCGGCCGTGCACCGTGGTGCTGAAGACCTGGCTGCCGGAATAGCTCAGCTGCCCCGCCGCGGCCGACGCCCGAGCCATCGTCTGGCGCGCCTCCGCCAGCGTCAGCAATCGGCTCGGCGCGGCAGAGCCGCCGGCCGGTGACTGGGCCAGGCCGGTCGGGGAGAGCCGGGACGACCGGGCCAGCATCACAGCGCCGACCGCGTCCCCGATCAGCGGAAACTGGGTGATCGTCGAGCTGAACTCGGCCTGGGCCTCCGCCCCCGGGTCGGCGATCAGCGTCGCCGTCGACGCCGGTGCGGCCAGGTAGCCCAGCCCGCCGGCGGCCACCGCCAGCGTGCCGACCGCCGTGCCGGCAGCCGCCGTGCGCAACCGCAGGGTGCGGCGGTGGCTGGGCAGCGCGCCCGTACGGGTGCGCCGGAAGGGGCGGCTCCACAGCGGATCGTGCGCCTCGGCCCCGGCGATGGAGACCAGCCGGTGCGACAAATCGGCCGGTGCGCTCGTCTGACCGGCCGCGGTGAGCAGCTGGCGTACACCGCGCAGCTCCGCGACGTCGCCGCGGCAGGCGGCGCAGCCGACGAGATGGGCAAGCAGCCGCTCGCGGTCCTTCTCGCCGAGCGCGCCGTCGACGTACGCCGACCTCAGCTCGGCGAGGCCGGCGCAGGCCGAGCGTGTCACGCGGACCTCACAGGCTCCAGACTCTCCCGGGCATCGTCCTCGACACCCAGGTAGCGCTCGCGCACCCCGGTGGGTCGTCGATGGGCCAGCGCTACCCGCAGCTGCGCTCGGCCCCGGTGGATCCGACTGCGTACGGTGCCGATCTTGACGTCCAGCACCGCCGCGATCTCCTCGTAGCTGAGACCCTCGATGTCGCACAGCACGACGGCGGCCCGGAACTCCGGCGACAGCGCCGCGAGGGCGGCGGCCACGTCGTGATCGAGGTCGGCGTCGGCCAGTTGCTCGGAGGGAGTCGGCCAGGCGCTGGCCAGCCGTTCGGCTGAACCGTCAGCGAGCCCGTCGAAGCGGATCTTCTGCCGGCGGCGAGCGCCGTCGAGGAACAGGTTGGTCGTGATGCGGTGCAGCCAGCCCTCGAAGGTGCCCGGCTGGAAGCGGTCAAGCGACCGGAATACCCGGACGAAGACGTCCTGGGTGAGATCCTCGGCGTCGTGCGGGTTGCCCGTCAACCGGTAGGCGAGGCGATAGACCCGTGCGCTGTGGTCGCGGACGATGTCCTCCCAGCTGGGCGGAGTCCAGCTGTCGATCGAGACCTCCTCTTGCGAGGACACTCGGGCCACCTTTCTGTCGCCACACCAGCGGAGGGACACGCCCAACGCAGCTCCCGCGCTAGGGTGGCGCCCCAGCGCACTGTCGACGCCCATCCAGCCACTGAGCGCGTCGCGCTCATTCTTGCCAGCGAACCTGGCAAAGCCCTGAAGGAACGCTGGAAACCGGCTATGCACGAGTGTGGCTTGCCTCACACCTGGAAAACGCGACCCAGCGGGCAGGCGTTCCCGAACCGTTACAGGCCGGCGGCCGCCAGCGCGGCGGCGAGCGCGTCCTTCTCGGCCTCGGTCGCGGTGATCAGCGGGGGACGCAGGCCGCCGACGCCACGGCCCCGCAGCTCCAGACCCGCCTTGACCAGGATGCAGCCCTGGGTCACGAAGATCCCGGTGAAGATCGGCAGCAGCCGGCGGTGCAGGGCCAGGGCGGTCGCGGTGTCTCCGGCCAGGTACGCCTCGATCATCTGCCTGGTTCCCCGACCGCTGAAATGGGTCGAGGTGCCGACCACGCCGACCGCGCCGATCGAGAGCAACGGCAGGGTCAGCGCGTCGTCGCCCGAGTAGTAGGCGAGGTCCGTCTGGGCCATGACTCGGGACGAGGCGGTGAGGTCGCCCTTGGCGTCCTTGACCCCGACGATCCTCGGGTGCTCGGCGAGCCGCAGCAGCGTGTCTGTCGCGATCGGCACGCCGGCGCGACCGGGGATGTCGTAGAGCAGGATGGGCACGTCGGTGGCGTCCGCGACGGCGCGGAAGTGATTCAGCAGCCCGGCCTGCGGCGGCTTCGAGTAGTACGGCGTGACCACCAGCAGTCCGTCTGCCCCGGCCTTGGCCGCGTCCGCGGCCAGCGCGAGCGTGTGCTCGGTGCTGAAGGTGCCCACCCCGGCGATCACCGTGGCGCGGTCGCCGACCGCGTCGATCACCGTACGCAGCAGGTCGGCCTTCTCCGCGTCAGTGGTGGTGGGCGACTCCCCTGTGGTACCGCTGATCACCAGCCCGTCGTTGCCGATCTCGTCCACCAGGTAGCTCGCCAGCTCGGCCGCGGCCGGCAGGTCGAGCGACCCGTCGGCGGTGAAGGGCGTCACCATCGCCGTCACGAGACGGCCGAACGGTGGCGTCGGAGGCATGCGCGTAATCTTAGTGCCGTGCGGCTCCGGCGAGGGCGGCGCTAGCGCGAGCCGGCCTTCTTGATCACCACGAGCGGGTCGCCGTCGTTGACCACGTCGCCGTCGGACACCACGACCTCGGTCACGGTGCCGTCGACCTCGGCGAGCACGGGAATCTCCATCTTCATCGACTCCAAGATCACCACCGGGTCGTCGGCTGCCACCCGGTCCCCCACCTCGACCTCCACCTTCATCACGGCAGCGACGAGCTCGGCGACCACGGTGTGGCTCATGGCGACATCGTAGGGGCATCGCCGCTGGTCGGGACGAGCGTCAGCTCGGACCGGCGGTGCGCTGTGGGGTTTCCGGGGGTCGGCCTCCGGAGTGTACTGCCCGGCTAGGCTGACCTCCGTGAACCCGTCCCTAGCCAAGACCTCGCCGAAGTCGGCGCCGAAGCCGGCCAGCTGGGCCTACGCCGAGAACTACGTGGACGAGTCGGAGGCGTCCGCCGCCGCCCGCGAGAACGCCCTCCCCCTGGGTGTCGCGCCGATCGGTCGGGGCTCGGTGAGCGCCCTGACGCTGCTGGCCCGCGCGGTGTCGGCACGCGCGGTGGTCGAGATCGGCACGGGTTCTGGGGTCTCGGGTCTGGCGCTGTTCGCCGGCATGCAGTCCGACGGCGTGCTGACCAGCGTCGACATCGAGGCCGAGCACCAGCAGGTCGCGCGCAAGGCGTTCACCTCGATCGGCATCCCAACCCAACGGTTCCGGCTGATCAGCGGGCCTGCGCTGAGCGTGCTGCCGAAGCTCAGCGACGGCGCGTACGACCTGGTCTTCGTCGATGCCGACAAGACCGAATACCCCGACTACGTGGAGCAGGCCGTCCGGCTGCTCCGGCACGGTGGCCTGCTGGCGATCGACAACGTGCTCTGGCACGACCGGGTGGCCGACCCCGGCCAGGACGACGAGGAGACCCACGCGATCCGGGCTGCCATCGCCGCCGTACGGGAGAACGAGGATCTGGTCTCCGCCCTGCTGCCCGTCGGCGACGGCCTCCTCGTCGCGGTCAAGCGTTAGGAGCCCGAGCGTCGGCTCGGCTCGACTGTGTTGAATCAGCCGGGGGACGACCCCCGGACGCCCGCCTCGCGGAGCGTCAGCTCGGCTCGATTGTGATGCCTTTGGCCACGATGGTCAGGCCGCCGTCGGAGACGGTGAAGCCGCGGGCGCGGTCGGCGGCCGGATCGACGCCGACCTGGACCTTGTCCGGCACCACGACGTTCTTGTCCAGGATCGCCCGGCGGACCACGGCCTTCTCGCCGATCGTGACGCCGGACAGGATCACGGCGTGGTCTACCTCCGCGCCCTCGTGCACCCGTACGTTCGGCGAGAGCACGGAATACTCGATGGAGCCGCCGGAGACGATGCAGCCGGGGCTGACGATCGAGTCGTGCGCGCTGCCGCGCAGCGTGAACTTGGCGCCCGGCATCTGCACCGGGTAGGTCCAGATCGGCCAGTCCTGGTTATAGAGGTTGAAGATCGGGTCAACCGAGACCAGGTCCATGTGCGCCTCGTGGTAGGCGTCGATGGTGCCGACGTCGCGCCAGTACGCCTTCTCCCGGCCGGTCGAGCCGGGGACCTCGTTGAGGGTGAAGTCGTAGACCTGCGCTTCGCCCCTGCCGACGAAGCTGGGAATGATGTCGCCACCCATGTCGTGCCGTGAGTCCTCGGCCTCGGCGTCGGCGATCAGGGCCTCCTTCAACGCCCTGGTGGTGAAGATGTAGTTCCCCATCGAGGCGAACGAGGACTCGGGATCGTCCGGCAGGCCCGGCGGGTCGGCGGGCTTCTCCAGGAACTCCTTGATCTTGTTGTCGGCGCCGGCGTCGATCACCCCGAACGCGGTCGCCGAGCTTCGCGGCACCCGGATCCCGGCGACCGTCGCGCCGCGCCCGCCGTCGATGTGCGCGTCGAGCATCTGCGAGACGTCCATCCGGTAGATGTTGTCTGCGCCGAAGACGACGACGTAGTCCGGCTTCTCGTCGCTGATCAGGTTCATCGATTGGTAGATCGCGTCCGCGCTCCCCTGGTACCACCGCGGGCCGAGCCGCTGCTGCGCCGGTACCGGCGTCACGTAGTTGCCGAGCATCGTCGACATCCGCCAGGTCAGCGAGATGTGCTTGTCCAGCGAATGCGACTTGTACTGCGTCAGCACCGCGATCTGCCACATCTCCGCGTTCACCAGGTTGGAGAGGACGAAGTCGATCAAGCGATAGGTGCCGCCGAACGGCACCGCCGGTTTTGCCCGGTCGGCGGTCAAGGGCATCAACCGCTTGCCCTCGCCACCAGCCAAGACGATAGCCAGAACCTTCGGACGAGCTCCCATGCCTTGAACCTAGGGTGTCCGGGCGCTCGGCGACAAGAGCCCTGTCGCTGGGCGGCGCTCGGCCCGGCGCGGCGACGCTCACCGCCCCGCCGCGCTCTTCTCAGCCCGTAACCCGCTGTGACACGATGCGAGCATGGCGACCGACTCCAGCGACCGGCTCTCGATCTCCCTGCTGACTCGGGAATACCCTCCGTCCATCTACGGGGGCGCAGGCGTCCATGTCGCCCAGCTGGTCCCGCAGCTGCGCAAGCTGATCGACGTCGACGTGCAGTGCATGGGCGAACCACGAGAGGGAGCTACCGCCCACGCGGAGAACTTCCCGCCCGGGGCGAACGCTGCCCTGCGGGTCTTCGGGGCAGACCTCTCCATGACCGCCGCCATACCGAATGTCGACCTCGTGCACTCGCACACCTGGTACGCGAACCTGGCCGGCCATCTGACCGGCCTCTTCCAAGACATCCCGCACGTTGTCACTGCGCATTCGCTGGAGCCGCACCGCCCGTGGAAGGCCGAGCAACTCGGCGGCGGCTACCGGCTGTCGTCCTGGACGGAGAAGACCGCATTCGAGGCCGCCGACGCGGTGATCGCGGTCAGCGCCGGGATGGGCAAGGACATCCTCGACTCCTATACCGACCTGGATCCAGACAAGATGCACGTGGTGAAGAACGGCATCGACACCAGTGAGTTCAAGCCGGACACCGGGACCGACATCGTCACCTCGCTCGGCGTCGACCTGGACAAGCCAACGGTCGTCTTCGTCGGCAGGATCACCCGGCAGAAGGGACTGATCCACCTCGTCCGGGCGGCGGAGATGTTCGACCCCGGGACCCAGGTCGTGCTGCTGGCCGGCGCGCCGGACACGCCGGAGATCGCCCAGCAGATCGGCGACGCGTTCGCGCACTTGCAGTCCACCCACGGCAACGTGTTGTGGATCGAGGAGATGCTGCCGCGGGCGCACGTCCGCCAGGTGCTGTCGCACGCCACCGTGTTCGCCTGCCCGTCGGTGTACGAGCCGCTCGGCATCGTGAACCTGGAGGCGATGGCCTGCGAGACCGCGGTCGTCGCATCGGCGGTCGGCGGCATCCCGGAGGTCGTCGTCGACGGCGAGACCGGCTACCTGGTGCCGTACGACCCGGCCAAGGCCGACGACCCGGCAGCCGTCGCGGCGTTCGAGCGGGGCCTGGCGGACAAGATCAACGAGCTGACCCGCGACCCCGGGAAGGCGAAGGAGTTCGGGCTCGCCGGGCGGCAGCGATGCATCGACGAGTTCGACTGGTCCAAGATCGCGGCGGAGACCGTCGAGGTCTACCGCCGAGCCATCGAGGTGCATGGCAGCTGACCCGCTACGCCGACCGCACGGACGCGGGGCGGCTCCTGGCCGATGAGCTCCAGCGACGGCCCGCGGCGGACGCGGCCGCGCTCGGAACGGACTCTCGGCGGGTCATCGTGCTGGCGTTGCCGCGTGGCGGGGTGCCGGTGGCGGCGCAGGTCGCGCACCGGCTCGGTGCGCCGCTTGGCGTCATCGTGGTCCGCAAGCTCGGCGTGCCCGGCCACAAGGAGCTCGCGATGGGCGCCGTCGCCCGGATCGGCGGCGAGACCGCCATGATCAGGAACGTCGACGTGCTCGACCAGCTCGGCATTCGCGAGACGGACTTCGATGCCGTGCTGGAGCGGGAGCTCGCCGAGCTGGACCGGCGCTGCGCCCTGTTCGGCGACGACACGCCGCCGGTGGCCGGGACCGAGGTGATCGTCGTCGACGACGGCCTCGCCACCGGGGCGACGATGCTCGCCGCCGTGGCCGCCGTGCGGTCGCTGGGACCTGCCGCCATCACCGTGGCGATCCCGGTCGGCGCGCGCCAGGCCGTACGGGCCGTCGGCACGCGGGCCGACCGGGTGATCTGCCTCGCGACCCCCGAGCCGTTTCTGGCCGTCGGGGCGGCATACCGGGATTTCCGGCAGCTCAGTGACGAGCAGGTGGCGGCGCTGATGTCCACCCGCCGGCCCGACTAGCTCCACGTGTGGGCGACGTCGATCACGAGACGCTCGCCGTTGCCTGGCCCGGCCAACCGGAAGACCCGCATCGGCAGCCGGGCCCGAACACCGAGACCGATCGTGGTCTGGCCCTCGAAGCTGCCCGCGAAGGCGGCCTGGCGGAAGGTGCGATAGCCGGTCGTGTTGACAAGCTCCTTGAGATCGGCCGGGTCGTAAGTGGAGCGGCCGGTCGTGCTGTAGCTGGCCGCCCTCACCACGATCTGCAGCTTGGCCCCGCCACGCAGCGGCACCGGCTTGCCGGACCCGTCCTGGGTGACCGTGGTGACGTAACGGACGTCGTAGCCGGTCGGGCTCGAGCCCGCGCCGTTCAGGTCGAGTACGAGCCGGTCGTAGCAGGTGTGCTGCCCGGCGCGAACGTTGGTCAGCTGGCGCGCGGTCATCGGCGCCGAAGTCTTGGCCGTCGAGCCCCAGCTGACGGAGCAGATGGCGGCAGTAGCGGCCGGAGCGGCTGCCGCGACACCCGTCGCGGTGGCGGCAGAAGCGGCGATGCCGACGGCGGCAGTTGTCAGGATGCGGTGGAGAGACATCGTTGTTCCTCTCGGAAGAGACGGCCTGGTAGGTCCGGGCTGCTTTGTCTGTGAGGAGTGCGAACCGGCCTTGCGGGTTGCGGGCAGCCGGGCACGGTTCGGTTGCAGCTTCGCCCGCTCAGCGGGAGCTGCTCGAGCGTCAGGCCAGAGTCGTGACCGATCCGTGACCGACGAGCGCGCGAGCGCGCGAGAGAAGAACGCAACGTCCGCAGGTCCGGCGTGGGCCGGGCCTGCGGACGTCGAAGAGTTCAGCGGCAGCTGCGAAGGTGCTAGCCGATCACATCCTTGAGCGCGCCTGCCAGTTCAGCGGCTTCCTCGGCGTTCAGCTCGACGACGAGCCGGCCACCGCCCTCAAGCGGAACCCGCATGACGATTCCACGGCCTTCCTTGGTGACCTCCATCGGGCCGTCACCAGTCCGCGGCTTCATAGCAGCCATCGCCCACCCTCATCTTTCGTTTCAGGCTTGTCGCCGCCAATTATTCCGTATCGTCCGGCTCCAGACCCATCAGGGTGAGGGAATGAAGCAGTCGGCGAGGTGGTCGTCCAGCAGGCCGACGGCCTGCATCATCGCGTACGCAGTGGTCGGGCCGAAGAAGCGGACTCCGCGCTTCTTCAATTCGCGGGACAGCAGGATCGATCCCGGCGAGGTGGAGCGGTAGTCCGCCACGGTTCGTGGCCGTTGATGCTCCGGCTCGGCGAAGCTGAGGACCAGATCGGCGAAGCCCTGACCCCAGTCCGCGACCACCCGGGCGTTGCCGATCGCCGCCTCGATCTTGGCGCGATTGCGGACGATGCCGGGATCGTGCATGAGCCGCTGCACGTCCTGATCGTCGAAGCCCGCCACCTGCTCGGGCACGAAGTCGGAGAATGCGCGGCGGAAGTTGTCCCGCTTGCGCAGGATCGTCAGCCAGGACAACCCGGACTGGAAGGCCTCCAGCGTCATCCGCTCGTACAAGCCCGGGACCGTCGTCACCGGCCTGCCCCACTCCAGATCGTGGTAGTCGACGTACTCGACTGCCGTCAGCGCCCACGGGCAGCGCAACCTGCCGTCCGGACCCGGGACCGCGCCGCCTCCCGGCAGTAGGCCTTTCGGCCGTGTGCCCGCCGCGCCAGCCGGGACCGAGGGGGTCACCGACCAGCCTCCACGAGCGTTGCGAGGCCGCGGAGGCTGCGCTCCAAACCCTTCCGCATGAGCGGCAGCACCGCCCTGACCGCGAGCTCGGCCACGCCGCCGCCTGGCACCTCGAACACCTCCGTGCAACCGACGGTGGTGCCACCGTCCGCCGGTTCGAGCCGGAAGACGCCGATGCCGGTGAAGCACGGGCCCAGGTGGAGGACCTCCAGCTCCGCCGAGCCGCGAGCGGTCGGCGCGGTCCAGCCGGTCACGACAAACCTGTCGAGCAGGCCGACGGGAATCCGGCCGAGCCTGCGACCGGAGAGCGCCACGGCCCGTACGCCGACCCCGCGATCGCGGTCACCGAGCACGTCGACGGTTGTGAGCGGTATCCATCGGGACTGACCCGGCCAGTCGACCAGCACCTCCCAGACCGCAGCGGGCGTAGCCCGGACCAGGGTGGTCGCCCGAACGATCGTCACCGCTGGCCCGTCTCCTCCCCCACGTACGGTTGGGGCAGCTCCGGCGGGACCGGAGCTGGGAAGTGCGAACCGTTGGGCAGGTCCATCGCCACCGCGACCGGCGGCTGGGAGCCGTTGGGCAGCTCGGGCGCCACCGCAGCGGTCGGGGCGACGCGGCTGGTCAGATCGCTGATCCGCTGGTCGCGCTCGGCGATCTCGCGGCCGAGCCGGTCGAGCAGGTCGTCGACCTGGGACATGGCGTAGCCCCGCAAAGTCACGCCGAAGCGCACGTGCTGCAGGTCGTTTGCCGTCAGCAGCCGGTCGGGCAGCTGCTGCCGATAGATATCGCGAACGGGCTCCTTGCTCATCTCACCCATCCCCCCGGCGGCCGCCATCGCCGCGACGCCGAGGAGCACGATCGCGAGCACGGCGATGAACCATTCCATGCCCCGATGGTTTCACGCCCGCCCAATCGATGCGTCCACCCGGGTGACGACGCCCGGACCCGCGCTGCTGGGCCAGCCGGACAGTGCCATTCCGGACAGGCTTCCGAGGAAGCCGGCTTTCTCGGCTCGGCGCCGCGTCCACCCGGTGAGGCCTCTAATCCGGATGCCGCGGCGGCTCGGAGCGCTGCTGCTGGCCGACGATCAGCTGCACCACCTCGTCGAGGTCGTCGGTGAGCCGGAGCAGCTCGAGATCGGCGGCCGAGACATAGCCGTGGCCGGCGGACTGGTCCCGGATCCAAGCCAGCAGGCCGTTCCAGTAGGACGCGCCGACCAGCACCACCGGAAACGAGGTGACCTTTCGGGTCTGGACCAGCGTCAGAGACTCGAAGAGCTCGTCGAAGGTGCCGAAGCCGCCGGGCATGACGACGAACCCCTGCGCGTACTTGACGAACATCGTCTTGCGGGCGAAGAAGTAGCGGAAGTTGATCCCCAGGTTCACGTACGGGTTCAGCCCCGACTCGAACGGCAGCTCGATGCCGAGGCCGACCGAGACGCCCCCGGCGGCCGCGGCGCCCTTGTTCGCCGCCTCCATCAGGCCGGGCCCACCGCCGGTGATGACCGCCAGACCGGCGGCGGCCAGCTTCCCGGCCAGCTGCTCCGTTCGCGCGTAGACAGGGTCGTCGCGGGCCACCCGGGCCGACCCGAAGACGCTGACCGCCGGGCCGAGCTCGGCGAGCGCGCCGAAGCCGTCGACGAACTCCGACTGGATCCGCAGCACCCGCCAGGGATCGGTGTGCACCCAGTCGCTCGGGCCGCGGCTCTCCAACAGCCGCTGGTCGGTCGTGGTCGATTCGACCGTACGGTCCGATCGAACGACCCTGCCCTGAAACTGGCGTCGCCCGCGCTCCGGCGTCTCCACGCGACCAATGTATTGAGCTGGCCGCTGGTTGCCGGTAGGCGGCGCCGTGGCGATGTTCAGGTGCCCGGCGACACGAGCGGCACCGTCGGGAAGTAGCTCCGGACCACTTCTCAGACACCCCAGGCATCCTGGTGGGATGCAGCCCACTGCCCCGGCCGGCGACCCGGAGTGGAGGTGGGACCCTTCGCTCTACGCCGGGAGCGCCCGCTACTACGCGGTCGGCCGGGCTCCGTATCCACCAGAAGTGGTCGATTCACTCGTCGCGGCGCTGCCGTTCGACGGCGCCGGGCGGCTGCTGGACGTGGGCTGCGGGCCGGGCTCGCTGACGCTGCTGCTCGCACCGCACGTCGCCGAGGCGATCGGGATCGATGCCGACCCGGACATGATCACGGAAGCGGCGCGGCTGGCCGAGGCGCGGGAGGTGCGCAACATCCGCTGGCGGCGACTGCGCGCGGAGGACCTGCCGGCCGGTCTTCCCGAGATGCGGCTGATCACGTTCGCCCAGTCCTTCCACTGGATGGACCGACCACTGGTCGCGGCAACCGCCCGCAGGATGCTCCAGCCGGGCGGCGCGGTCGTCCACGTGCACGCCACGACTCATGAAGGCATGGACACCGACGCGGAGCTGGAACATCCGCAGCCTCCTCGCGACGCGATCGATCAGCTTCTCCGCCGCTACCTCGGAACAGCCCGGCGAGCCGGCCAGGGCGTGCGCCCCGGCGGCTCAGGCGGCGATGAAGCCGAGATCTACCGGGCCGCGGGCTTCGAGGGACCCGAACGGGTCGAGGTGTCCGGTCTTTCGCTCGAGCGGACGGCCGAGCAGGTGGTCGCAGCGGTCTACTCGCTGTCGAGCTCTGCCCCGCACCTGTTCGGAGACCGGTGGGACAGCTTCGACACCGAGCTCCGGCGGTTGCTCGCCGAGGCAAGTCCCCACGGCCGATTCAGCCAACAGATGCACTCCGTTGCGATGGACATCTGGCGCTGACCGTGGGCTGGTCCGGGTCGTTCGTCAGCTCAACCAGCGGATCAGGGCGTCACGGCAGGCGAACAGGTCCGCGGCCGGACAGCACTCGTCGTCGGCGTGGGCCTTGGTCGGGTCGCCAGGGCCGAAGTTCACGGCCGGGATGCCCATCGCGCTGAACCGCGCGACATCCGTCCAGCCCAGCTTCGCCTCCACCTCGCCGCCGACGGCCGCCAGGAAGTCCTTGGCCGCCGGCTGGTCGAGCCCCGGGCGCGCGGCAGGGCCGATGTCTGTGACCCGGACCGGGTAGCCCGCCAGCACGTGCCGCACGTAAGCCTCCGCGTCGGCCGGCGACTTGTCCGGCGCGAACCGGTAGTTGACCTCGATCACACACCGGTCCGGGATCACGTTGCCGGCGATGCCGCCGCTGATCAGAACGGCGTTCATCCCCTCCCGGTAGGTCAGGCCGTCGACCTCGACCCGAGCCGGGACATGGTTGGCCAGCCGCTCGAGCACCGGCCCGGCGTCGTGGACGGCGTTGTGCCCCATCCAGGCGCGGGCGGAGTGGGCTGCCCGACCCCTGAGCTCGACCAACGCCCGCAACGTGCCCTGGCAGCCGCCCTCGATGCGGGCGTTCGTCGGCTCGCACAGCACGGCGAAGTCCCCCGCCAGGTAGTCGGCATGCTCGCGAGCGATCCGGCCCAGCCCGCTTCGGCTCTCCTCGACCTCCTCGCAGTCGTAGAAGATCCAGCTCACGTCCCGGTTCGGCGCGCTGAGCGCGACGGCGGCGGCCAGCTGGGCCGCGACGCCGCCCTTCATGTCGCAGGCGCCGCGGCCCCAGATGATCAGCTCGCTCCCGTCGCCGGTGACCCAGGACGGCACGTTGCCTGCGATCGGCACCGTGTCCAGGTGGCCTGCGACGACCACCCGGCTCGGCAGGCCGAGCTGGGTCCTGGCGATGATCACCTGGCCGTCCCGGATGACCTGGAGGTGCCCGTACGGCCGCAACGCCGCCTCGACCGCGTCGGCGATCGCGGCCTCGTTCCCGCTGACCGACTCGATGTCGATCAGCGCGCGCAGCAGCGTCACCGGGTCGCCGACGGGATCGAGCATGAAAGGCACCCTAGTGGAGCCGCCCGGCACCTGTGCTTTGCACACGTTGCTGGTACTTTGCACGTCCTGCAATCCGGGCAAAGTATGAATGCCCCACGTCTACATGGAATCCGACATGGGCTGCCCCGACGGCTAAGCTCGGCGCCGTGACCGACAGCGCGTACGCACGGCCGGCCTGGGGCTGGGGGTTGGCCTCTGTGCACACCTCCGGCCAGGTGCTCGACACGTACTTCCCGAATCCGGCGCTGGGCCCGGCCGATGGCGGCGGACCACCGGCCGACCTGGCTGGAGCGGTCGGCACCGACGACCTGCGGAGCGTACGGACCGAGCTGCTGCGGGTCGAGGTCGACCTGGACGCGCCGCCGGCCGACACGCCCGATGCCTACCTGCGGCTGCACCTGCTGAGCCACCGGCTCGTCACGCCTCGAAGCGTCAACCTGGACGGCATCTTCGCGCGGCTCGCCAATGTGGTCTGGACCTCCGCCGGCCCGTGCGCGGTGGAGGGCTTCGAGGCCGTGCGGGCCCTGCTCCGCGCGCGGTTCGGACACCTCACCGTCTTCGGCGTCGACAAGTTCCCGCGGATGGTCGACTACGTCATCCCCTCGGGCGTACGGATCGGCGACGCCGACCGGGTCCGGCTCGGCGCCCATCTGGCCGAGGGCACCACGGTCATGCACGAGGGGTTCGTGAACTTCAACGCCGGCACCCTGGGCACCTCGATGGTCGAGGGCCGGATCTCGGCCGGCGTCGTGGTCGGCAGGAATTCCGACATCGGCGGCGGCGCCTCGATCATGGGCACCCTCTCCGGCGGCGGCAGCCAGGTGATCTCGATCGGCGAGCGCTGCCTGCTCGGCGCCAACGCCGGCATCGGCATCGCCCTCGGTGACAACTGCGTCGTCGAAGCCGGTCTCTACGTGACCGCGGCCACCAAGGTGACGCTGCCGAGCGGGCAGGTGGTGAAGGCACTGGAACTCTCCGGCCAGAGCGGCCTGCTCTACCTCCGCAACTCCGTCAGCGGCGCGATAGAGGTGCGCCGCCGGCAGGGCAAGACCGTTGAGCTCAACCAAGCCCTGCACGCGAACTGAGGATGGCCTTGTCGACCGCCCGTACGGCGGGCGCCCTTGCGCTGGCCGTCGGCATTCTTCTCGCGCTGGGGCTCGGCCTGTTCTTCTGGCTGCGCAGCCACGAGCTGACCGCGCCGGTGCCCGGCCAGCAGCGCTGCGTGGCGACGGCCAGCGACCGCTCCGTGGCGATCGACCTTGACCAGGCGCACTACACCTCGATCATCGTCGGGCTGTCGGTCAAGCGAGGGCTGCCGGCCCGGGCCGCCTCAATCGCGATGGCGACCGTCTACCAGGAGTCCGGCATCCGCAACCTCGAGTACGGCGACCGCGACTCCGTCGGGCTCTTCCAGCAGCGGCCGTCCCAGGGCTGGGGCACGGCCAAGCAGCTGCTGGACCCCTACTACGCCACCGGCAAGTTCTACGACGCCCTGGTCAAGATCAAGAACTGGGAGACCGACGACATCAACGACGTCGCCCAGAAGGTCCAGCGCAGCGGCTATCCGGAGGCCTATCGCGATCATGAACCCGACGCCCGGGTGCTCGCCAGCGCGCTCACCGGCCACTCCCCGGCCGGCTTCAGCTGCCTGGAACGGGAGGGCAACCCCGGCAAGCCGACCGCGCTCGTGGCGTCGATCGAGAAAACCTTCGGCAAGGTGGACGATCAGGTGCAGGGCAAGCTGATCACGATCGACGCGAACAGCGCGACCCTCGCCTGGGCGTACGCGGGCCACGCCCTGGCCAACTCCAAGCTCTACGGCGTCACCTCGATCAAGGTGGACGGGCGGCAGTGGCAAACCGAGACCTTCAACCTGCCCACCTGGGCCAGCGCCACTCCCTTGGTGGAGAGCTCGCGGGTGGAGATCAGCGTCCGCTGAGCCGCGGTCGCGGCTGCGAAGACCTCACCGTCCGCTGAGCCGGGCGGCCGCCGCGGTGATCCGTTCGTCCGTCGCGGTCAGCGACAGCCGGACGTACGTGCTGGCGGCAGGGCCGTAGAAGTCCCCCGGCGCGACCAGGATGCCCAACCCGGCCAGGAGGTCAAGCGTCCGGCGGCCGTCCTCGTCGCGGGTCGCCCAGAGGTAGATGCCGCCCTCGGAGTGCTCGATCCGGAATCCAGCCGACTCCAGCGCCGGCCGCAGCAGCCGCCGCCGAGCCGCGTAGCGCCGGCGTTGCACCTCGACGTGCTCCGAGTCGGCCAGCAACTCGATCATGACCCGCTGCACGGGAGCGGGAACGATCATGCCAGCGTGCTTGCGGATGGCCAGCAGCTCGCCGACGAGCGCCCGATCACCGGCGACGAAGCCGGCCCGGTAGCCGGCGAGGTTGGACCGCTTGGACAACGAGTGCACAGCCAGCAGCCCGACCGGGCTGCCGCGGCTCACGGACGGGTGCAAGATCGAAACCGGTTCGGCCTCCCACCCGTACTCGCCGTAGCACTCGTCCGAGGCGACGACCGCTCCGCGAGCACGGGCCCACTCGACCCGCCGGGCCAGCTCGTCCGCACCCAGGACCTGACCGGTCGGGTTGGATGGCGAGTTGATCCAGACCAGCGCGGGCCGGAGCTCGCCGAGCTCGTCCAGATCGTCGCAGGTGATCGCCCCGCAGCCTGCGATGGTCGCGCCAACGAGATAGGTCGGGTAGGCGGTCGTCGGGTAGACCACGAGGTGGTCGGGGCCGAGTCCGAGCAGCGTGGGCAGCCAGGCCACCAGCTCCTTGGTGCCGATCACCGGCAGGGTCGCATCCGGGTCGACTCCGGCCGCGCCCCAACGTTCTGTCAGGTAGCGCGCAATCCCGGTTCGCAGCTCGGCGAGGCCGGCGGTCAACGGATAGCCCGGGCTGTTCGCGGCTCGGACCAGCGCGTCCCGCGCGAGCCGCGGTGTCGGGTCGACCGGCGTCCCGATCGCCAGGTCGACGATGCCGTCGGGATGCGCTTGCGCGGTCGCCCGGGCGGTTGCGATGGTGTCCCAGGGGAAATCGGGCAACTCGGCGGCAAGGCCGCGCCTCCCCGGTGCCTGGTCTGATACGACCCGGCTTGCGGAGGCCGCAGTCGATTCAGCTTCGCTCGAGCCGACCAGGCCCAGATGGGATCCGCTGGACGCGGCTGAGTTCACTCGTCGTGCTCTTGCGGCGGGAGCGCCGCCACCAGCGGGTGGTCCTTCTCGATCAGGCCGAGCTTCGCGGCGCCGCCGGGCGAGCCGAGGTCGCTGAAGAACTCGACGTTGGCGTTGTAATAGTCCTTCCATTCCTCCGGAGTGTCGTCCTCGTAGAAGATCGCCTCCACCGGGCAGACCGGCTCGCAGGCGCCGCAGTCAACGCACTCGTCCGGATGGATGTAGAGCATCCGCTTGCCCTCGTAGATGCAGTCGACCGGGCACTCCTCGACGCAGGCCAGATCCTTCAGATCGACACACGGCAGGGCGATGACGTACGTCACGCTGAGACTCCTCGATTCGGGTGCGTTGCCGGCGACGCGGTGCAACGCTGTGCTTCTGCGCCTAGTATCTCGCCTTCGGGACGCGTGCCGTCGTGAGGTCCACCTGGGAGAGGCAACGATTCGTGAGCCGGTTGGAGGGGGCGTCGGCTGGTGAACGGTGGGTCATCCGCTACCGGTTGCCCGGCGGGTCGGCGACCGACGTCGTCGGCTGGCTCGAGGATCTGGGCCCGGAGAGCGTGCGGATCGCGGGCAGGGACGGGCGGCTGCACCGGATCGACCGTTCAGCGATCATCGCCGCCCGCAAGGCGCCGGCCGCGGCGGGTGGCGGCGACCCACACCGGGTCAGCGCCGCCGAACTCGAGCGGATCGCGCTGCCCGGCTGGCTCGCTCTGCACGAGTCGCTGGGCGAGTGGACGCTGCGCGCGGCGGGCGGGTTCACGGGGCCCGCCAACTCATGCCTCGCCCTCGGCGATCCGGGGATGACGATCCAGGAGGCGGCGGCGCGGATCGTCGCTCACGCCGCCGGGCACGGCATCCCACCGATGGCCCAGGTCATCACGGGTTCGGCCGAGGACGCGGCGCTGCGTGGAATCGGCTGGCACGACGCCCACGTGCCGACGGACGTACTCGCCGCACGGCTCAACGACCTGCTCTCCGACGAGCCCGCCGACGCCGCGGTCCAGGTGACCGAGGTCCTTACCGACGGCTGGCTGGCGGCCTATCGGCAGACCCGGCCGAACACCGAGGATCCGGCGCTGCTCCGGATGATCTTGGACGGCAACCCGCCGCGGGCGTTCGCCGGCGTCATGGAGACGCAGCCTGAGGAGACCCGGAAGTCGCCCGGTGTGCCGGTGACTGCACCCAGGGCCGGCACCCCCTCCTCGATCCCGTTCGCGATCGCCCGAGGTCACCTGAGCCGCGACTGGCTCGGCGTCGCGGCTGTCTGGATACGGCCGGACCGCCGCCAGGGCGGCTGGGCACCGGCCATGCTGCGCGCTCTCGGACACTGGGCCGCACGGCGCGGAGCTCGCTACTGCTACCTGCAGGTGGCCTCGGAGAACGCCGCCGCCATCGCTGCGTACGAGCGGCTGGGCTTCGCCCGCCACCACGGCTACCACTACCTCTCCCCGGCGGGGGTGCCGGGGTCGTCCCCCGCATAGATACCGCCCCTATGACGTCTTCTTCTTCGGCACGCAGGTGACCCGGTCGGTCGGCGCGTAACGCCAGTGGAAGCTCTCCCGCTTCACGATCGCCCCGCCGGAGTAGAACAGCCGCTGGTAGTCCACGTCGAACCCGGCCACCGGGGTCATCGGCTCGCAATCCGGCGAGTCGTCCTCGACGTCGCGGCCGGAGGTGAAGTTGCTCTTGACCGGTTCGGTGGCGAGCACCTTGTCGTAGGTCTTGGTCGACCACATCCGGACGGTGATCGAGCCGCGGCTGCTGGAGGTGCCCGGCACCCGGAAGGCCTGCACGAGCACGCCGTACCTGGTGTCGTTCTGGAACTTCAGGTCCAGGCTCGGCCAGGCGACGGTTGCCTCGCGGCCCGGCGGGTAACGGTCGATGAACAGCCCGTGCGGCTGGTGCTGGATGTCCTTCAGGCCGGCGAAGAACATCGCGTTGAAGGTGGTGGTCGCGGATTGCGACACCCCGCCACCGAGATCCTTCTTGAACCGGCCGCCCTGAATGACGTAGCCCTCGGTGAAGCCGTTGGCTCTCGTCCGCTCGCCGACGATGCCGTTCAGCGAGAAGATGTCGCCAGGCCTGAGCAGCGTCCCGTTGATCAGCTCAGCCGCCCGGCCGATGTTGATGTTGCGGTACGGCAGGTAGGGGAAGTAGGTGGTGAACTCACCCGTCACCTCTTTGATCCCCAGCTTGCGGGCATCCTCGGTGCTGAATGTGGCCTTGGCCCCGGCGAGGTGCACCGATCCCTTGCGGCCCTCGCCCGACTTGGTCAGCACCGGCTCGACGGCCTTGGCCAGATCCGCGGCGGCCACTGCCGTGCCGTCCACCGCCGGGATCACCTTGGGCTTGCCCTTCACGATCCGTACTGCCGCGTCCCGCGGCTTGGTCAGCTCGACCTTCCGGACCGCACTCGCGGCGTTCGTCAGCAGTTTCTCCGGGTCCAGCACGGGGCTCAGCGTGCCGCCCTTCGGCTGGAAGGAGATGGAGTTGCCGATCATCGTCGGGGTCACCACGAACTCTCCGGCGGCTCCCGCGCTGACGTGGACCGGTCCGGAGACGGCGGGCTTCGCAAACTCCCGAACGACAGTCTGGACCTCGGTGGTAGTGATCTCGGGATCACTGACGTCGGTCGGGAGGGCGATCGGACCGACGGTGTGCAGGAACGCCCCCGAGATGGCCGTCGCGGCTGCCCCGCGACGAACTGCCACGCCGGTCTCGCCGTCGATGGTCCTGATGGCCGCGCCGCGGTAGGCCAGGGAGGCATTCACCGGCTTGCGGTCGACTGTTCCGGCAAGCTTCTCGACAGCAGCCGAGAGCTTCCCCTGGTCCGTGGTCACCACGGCATCGATCGCAGACCCCCCGGTCAGCGAGGAGAGAATCCGGAGCGGGTTGAAGCTCCGGCCGCCTGCTGCGGCCGCGACGCTCCCGGCGTAGTCGACCCGCAGACCCGCGTCGGCCGGGGTCACCTTGGCTGTGACATCTCCGGCGGTGAGCTGGATCGGCTGTTGGGTCCGAGGGGCGAGCTCGGCGGTCAGCTTCGCCAGTGCGTCGTCGGAGGTCAGCCCGCCGACCGCAACGCCGGAGATGGAGGCGTGCCGCGGCAGCCGGTTCCCGGTGACGAGATAGCCGACGAGCACCAGGACGCCAATGATCACCACGAGCGAGCCGACGACAACGGCGATGACAACCGCCGGGTTCCGTCTGGGCGCCCGCATCCGCAGGGGTGCCACCTCGACGGGGTCGGCGACCATGGTGTCGTCGTGCTCCGGCGTTCGGGTCACCAGCAAGCCCCCGGGTGCTGATCGGTCAGTTATAAGCCCCCTGATAGTACGTCAGCGGACGGCCCGTCGGAGGCCGTCGAGCGGCGCGGACGACCAGGCCGAGCACGATCGTGTGGTCCCCTCCGTCGTATGTCGCGTAGGTCTCGCACTCCAGCCAGTTGTGGGCCCCGGCGATCAGCGGCGCACCTGACACCGGCGCCGGCGTGTGCGCGACTTGGTCGAACTGAGTCCGCAGGTCGCGTCCCTTGTGCGAGAAGTGGCGGGCGATGGGTTCCTGGTCGTGTTTCAGCAATGACACCGCCCAGTTGCCGCTGTTGAGCACCGCCGAGTGGAACCGGCTGGTCTTGCTGACGCAAACCAGCACCAGCGGCGGGTCCAAGGACAGCGAGCTGAACGCAGTCGCCGTCATGGCATGCGCGATCCCCTGCCACAGGGTGGTGACGACGGTCACGCCCGAGATGAAGGTGCCCATCACCTGCCGGAGCGCCTCGGCCGAACCGGCCGAGCCCTCGTCGGCGAGTCCAGTCTCGGCTTTCTCCGTCGATGTCACGCGGGTCAGGTCAGACCCGCGAACAGGTCGTCGGCCCAGCCGCCGGTGTTCGGGAACGGCTGCCCGGCGGCAAGCTGGTAGTGCTCCCGGCCCCACCGCTGCTCCCCGACGATCTCCATTCCGGCGAAGAACGGGCCGTCCGGCAGAATCTGGGTCGCGTGCGCACGCATGCCGTCGAGCTTCTTGGCGACATACCGGCTGTCGGCGATCACCGCGGCGATGTCCTCGTCGTCGGTCAGCAACGACGCAAGCGCCCCATCCGACTCGAAGTACTTCATCGTCTCGGTGTCACCGGCCTCCCGCAGCAACCGGATGGCCTGTTTGGCCTCACTCCGACTCGACGTGGTCCAGAGCACCCGGGGCACCGTCCAGGCCGGACCGAGATCGCGTCGATAGCCCGAGATGCCGGCAAGCAGGTAGCCGTACATGCTGATCCGGTGCGCCTGGATGTGGTCGGGGTGGCCGTAACCGCCGATCTCGTTCTGGGTGATCAGCACCTGTGGCCGGCGGTTCCGGATCAGCGGCACGAGCTCGTTCGCCGCCTCCAACAGGTCCGCGGCCCAGAAGGTGTCCTGCCTGAGCTCGTCCCGCGCGGTCGCGAAGCCGCGGGAGTCCCACGCCATGCCGGAGTCGCGGAACCTGCCGTCGCCGCCGAGCCGGACGAAGTCGGTGACACCGAGGATGTCCATCGCCTGCTTCAGCTCGCCCAGCCGGTGCTGACCGAGATCGTCCTGCTGGTCGGCGGCGAGGTGGCCGAGCTCGTCCACGAGCACCTCGCCCTCTTCGCCGAGAGTGCAGGTGACCAGGCAGACCGCCGCGCCTTCCGCGGCGTACTTCGCCATCGTCACGCCGTTGTTGATCGTCTCGTCGTCCGGATGCGCGTGCACCAGCATCAACCGGCGATCCACGTCCCCCGCAGCCGCGGCAGCAGAAGCAATCACGGGGACCACTGTATGCGGAGGCTATGTCGGCTGCGGGCGCCCCGGACGGCCGGGAATTCAGACGACCTCGCGCGGCTCGGCGAAGTGGCAGGCGGACTCGTGCGCCGAGCTGCCGTCCGGCCGCATGATCAGCAGCGGCTCCTCGACCGAACAGATCTCCTGCGCCTTCCAGCAGCGGGTGTGGAACCGGCAGCCGCTCGGTGGGTTGGCGGGGCTGGGCACGTCCCCGCTGAGCATGATCTGTTCACGAGCACTCCGCAGCGTCGGATCCGGCACCGGTACGGCTGACAGCAGCGCCTGGGTGTAGGGATGGGTGGGGCGGGCGTAGATCTGGTCGTCGTCGCCGATCTCGACGATCTTGCCCAGATACATCACGGCTACCCGGTCGGAGATGTGCCGGACGACCGACAGGTCGTGGGCGATGAAGATGTAGGCCAGGCCGAGCTCGTTCTGCAGCTCCTCGAGCAGGTTCACCACCTGGGCCTGGACAGAGACGTCCAACGCCGAGACCGGCTCGTCGCAGATGATCACCTTTGGGTTGAGCGCCACCCCGCGGGCGATGCCGATCCGTTGCCGCTGACCGCCGGAGAACTGGTGCGGATAGCGGTTGATGTGCTCCGGGTTCAGCCCGACCAGGTCGAGCAGCTCCTGGACCCGTTTGCGCCGGCCGGCGCGCGGCACGGCATCCGGATGGATCTCGAACGGCTCTCCGACGATGTCGCCGACCGTCTTCCGCGGGTTCAGCGAGGTGTAGGGATCCTGGAAGACGATCTGGATGTCCCTGCGGAGCCGGCGCATGCTGCCGCCCTTCTGGGAGTACATGTCGACGCCGTCGAAGGTGAGCTTCCCCGCGGTCGGCTCCTCCAGCCGCATCAGCATCCGGCCCAGGCTGGACTTCCCGCAGCCGGACTCACCGACGATGCCGAGTGTCTCTCCTTTGTACAGCTCGAACGAGACCCCGTCGACAGCCCGGACATGGCCCACCGTGCGGCGCAGGATGCCGGCCTTGATCGGGTAGTGCTTGACCAGGCCTTCGGCCTTGAGGATCAGCTCACGACCGGCCGCAGCCGGCGGACGGCGCTGCGAGGCTGCAGGCTCGGTCACGTCCGCTCCTCATCGACGGGCGCCGTTGTCCAGCCCGGCTCCTGGGCAGTGTCCGCGTCGCGTTCGAACGCGGCCTCGACTTCGGCGGCGGTCTGGGTGACCTCCAGCTTCGGGCTGTGTGCGAGCAGAAGTTCGGAGAAGTGACAGGCCGCCAGTCGGTGGTATGCGACCTCACGGAGGGCCGGCGGGGGGTCGTACCGGCAGACGTCCTGCGCGTAACTGCATCGTGGGTTGAACGAGCAGCCCGGCGGGATCCGCATGAGGTTCGGCGGCAGGCCACCGATTGCCGCGAGCTCCTGACCCTTCTGGTCGAGCCGTGGGATCGACTCAAGCAGTCCCTCGGTGTACGGGTGGGCGGGCCGTGCGTACAGGGCGAAGACCTCCGACTGCTCCACGATCCGGCCGGCGTACATGACGGCGATCCGGTCTGCGACGTCGGCCACCACCCCAAGATCGTGGGTGATCAGGATCAGCCCCATTTGGTGTTCGGCCTGCAGATCGGCCAGCAGCCTCATGATCTGGGCCTGCACCGTGACGTCGAGCGCAGTGGTCGGCTCGTCGGCGATCAACACCGCCGGGTCCAGGGCGATGGCCATCGCGATCATGATCCGCTGGCGCATGCCGCCGGAGAACTGGTGCGGATAAGCGCGCACGCGCTCTCGAGCGGCCGGAATCTGCACCCGCTCCATGAGCCGGAGGGCCTGGGCCAGTGCGTCGGTCTTGTTCATTCCCCGGTGCATGCGGAACATCTCCGCGATCTGCCAGCCGACGGGAAACACCGGATTCAGCGCACTGAGAGCGTCCTGGAAGACCATGGAGATCTCCGGTCCTCGAAGTCGACGTCGCTCGTCCGGCTCGAGGTCCAGGATGTTTCGGCCGCAGTAGCGGATGGCACCACCGGTCACGAAGCCGGGCGGAGAGTCCAGGATGCCCATCACGGCCTGGGCAGTCACCGACTTGCCGGACCCCGACTCACCGAGGATGGCGAGCGTCTCACCCTGCCGCAGCTCGAAGGAGACCCCGTTGATGGCGTGGGCCACACCCTCTCGGGTTCGGAACTCCACCTGCAGGTCCTCGACCTCGAGCAGCACCCCGTCGACCGGTGCCCAGCGCCGGGCGCCGAGCTCCTCGATCTGAGCGGCCACGTCGTCTAGCCCCGCATGTCCTGCTTGGGGTCGAGGGCGTCGCGCAGCCCGTCCCCGATGAAGTTGACCGACAGGCTGATCGAGACGATGAAGGCCAGCGGGATCCAGAACAGGACGGCGTTCGAGGTGGGCAGCAGACCCTGGGTCTGGTTGATCAGCAGGCCGAGCGAGGTGTCGGGCGGCTTCACGCCCAGGCCGATGAACGACAGCGCCGCCTCCAGCAGGACCGCCGTCGCAATCGTCAGGGTGGTGTTGACGATGATGACATCGAGGGTGTTGGGCAGGATGTGCTGGGTCAGGATGCGGAAGTCGGACGCTCCCATGGCCTTGGCCGACTGGACGAACTCCTTCTCCCGCAGGGAGAACACCATGCCGCGGATGACCCGGGCAAGCTGCATCCAGCTGGTCACCCCGAGAAACACCGCGACCATCAGCCAGCTGCCGGCGAAGCTCACCGCCATCACGCCCACCACCACCACCGATGGCAGGATCAGCAGCAGCTCGAGGGTCCGGTCCACGATTGCGTCGACCCAACCGCCGTAGTAGCCGGCGATGGCCCCGAGAACCACGCCAAGCAAGGTGGAGATGATGGCGACCACGACCGAGATAAGCAGGGAGAACTGGGTGCCGCGAATGACCAGGGCGAGCATGTCGTGTCCCAGCTCGTCGGTCCCGAAGGGATGGGCCGCCGAGGGGTGCAGGAACTGCGCGTAGTCCGAGCCCAGGCCGGCGTGCCACACCAGGCCGCCGGCGACCGCGAACACGACGAGCAGCAGGAAGACGACGAGGCCGACGATCGCCGCACGGTGCCGAAGGAACCGTCGGACGGTGGTCACGGCGCGGGGGGTCGCGGCCGAGGGCTCGATGACCGCCCGGGGCGCGGCGGCGACGATGTCAGTCAAAGCGGATCCTCGGATCGATCCAGGCGTAGGCCAGGTCCGCGAGCAGGTTGGCCAAGATCACGAAGACCGCCGTCACCATCAAGAAGGCGAGGATCATGTACGGCTCCTTGCGGTTGACGTAGGTGACCAGCAGCGAGCCCATCCCCTGCCAACCGAACACCGTCTCGGTGATCACAGCACCCGAGATCACCGAGCCCATGTTGAGTGCGGCCACGGTGACGATCGGGATGAGTGCGTTGCGGAACGCGTGCACCCAGACGACCCGTCGCTCGGTCAGGCCCTTGGCGCGTGCGGTCCGGACGTAGTCGGCGTTGACCACGTCGAGCATCGAGGCTCGCTGGAACCGGGTGTAGCTCGCGAACGAGATCAGCAACAACGACAGCGTCGGCAAGAGGTAGACGCCGGTGAACTGCCAGATCAAATGGCCGAGGCCACCGGTGAACCCGCCGGGTGGATAGCCGGCCGTCACGAGCCAACGCTTCAACCCGCCGGCCTGCAGCAGGTTGTTGAAGTTGATGCCCGCGATCTTCAGCAGCACCGCCACACTGAAGATCGGCATCGAGAACACAAGGAAGGAGAACCCGGTGACCCCGTAGTCGAGGGCCGAGTTGTGCCGCACCGAGGTCACGACTCCGGTCAACATCCCCACCACGATCGCGAGCACGGTGGCGAAAAGGATCAGGCGGAGCGTGATGACGCTCGCGTGCAGGATCTTCGCCTGCACGTTCTCAGGCGTCCGGCCGGGGTTGACGGTCGTCCCCCAGTCGCCGCGGACGAAGTTGCCGAGCCAATTCAGATACCGGGTAAGAAACGGCTTGTCCAGGCCCGCTCGCGAATAGGCGTCCGCGACGGCTTGGGCGGCGCCGTTGGGGTTCCGCTGCCGCTGGCCCGCCGCCCACTCTGCGATCGGGTCCCCCAGCATCTGCACCAGAGCGAAGCAGAGGAAGGAGGCGACCAGCAGCAGCAGAATGGATACGGCGAGCCGGCGGACGATGTAAGCGATCAACCGGTGGTGCTCCACTCGTAGGCGTTCCAGAACACCCCACCGAACACCCCGTCATAGGACAGCGCTGGAGTGATGGTGTCCCGTTGAGCCATCATGTCAGCGAACTGATAGAGCGGCAACGAGTGCTTGTCCGCGGCCATCAGCTCGTCGATCTTGTTGAGCGCCTCGTTGCGCTTTTCGTCCTCGGTGGCGGTGTTGGCCGTCTGGAAGAGCGCGTCAACCTCCTTGTTGGAGTAACCGTTGTAGTTGCCCCCGCCGTCGGTCGTGTAGTTCGGCGTGTTGTCGGACTTGAAGGGAGTCCCGACCCAGGCGAACAGCGCCGCGTCGAAGTCACCGGCCGGCAGGCGCTTGGCGTTGAACTCGGCGTCCTGATCATCGGTGATCTTGATTCCGGCCTTGCCGCACGACGCACCGACGAGCTGGGCGATCCGCTCGCGGTTGTCGATGACCTTGTGACCCAGGCGGAACGTGGCCTTCTTGCCGTTGACTTCGTAGACACCATCCGAGCCCAGCTTCCAGCCGGCCCCTTCCATGACCTGCTTTGCCTTGTCGATGTTCGCGGTGTTGAAGTCGGCGTAGTGGTCGGCGTAACCCTTCTCATTCGGCATGAACATGAAGTTGCCGAGCGGTGCGGTGTCCGGGTTCACGGCCTTGACCAGCTTGGTGATGATGTCGGTCCGGTCGACGCAGAGGAACACCGCCTCGCGCAGGGCCTTCCCCGTATCGCCCTGGAACAGGGGCAGCTTCATCTGGAAGTCGATGTGCTCATAGGTCAGGCCGGCTGTTGCGTTGAACTTCACACCGCTGGCGCTGCGCAGCTGCTGCGCGAGGCCCGCGTCCGGCTGTGGCTGGATGATCTGCACTTCCTGGTTCTGCAGCGACTGCACCTCCGACTGCCCGTCGGGATTCGTCACGATCGTGATCGTGTCCGGACCCCCCTTCTCGCCCCACCACTTGTCGTTGCGCACCAGGACCGACTGCTCGTCCGTGCGCGACTTGAGCAGGTACGGTCCGGCCGACAAGTCGGCGGCCGCGTCGAATCCGGTGAACTTCTTGATGTAGGCCGAGGCGAACGACGTCGCCTTGGCACTGGTGTCATCCGGGGTGATCGTTGTGACCTCGGTGCCACCCGCCGCCTGTTCGATGACGTGGGCGGGGACCATGGTGGTGAACAGCTTCTTCCAGTCACCGAAGGGCTTGGTGAATGTCGTGGTGACCGTCTTGCCGTTGTCGGAGCAGGCCGGCGCCTTCATCTGGTCGTAGCCGGTGACGGTCACCGGGTCGAACGCCAGCGTGCCGCCGCTGCCCTTGGCCTTCGAGTTGGCGGCCAGCCAGGGCAGGTAGAAGTCCTTGCAGCTGACCGGGGTGCCGTCCGACCAGACCGCCTCCGGCCGGATCTTGTACACGATCGTCAGTGGGTCGGCGCTGGTCTGCTCCACGGAGGTCAGCAGGTCGCCGTCGGGGCAGACCCCGAGGTTGCTGTCGATCATGAAAGCCGACGGCTCGGCCAGGCTCAGCAGGGAGTTGGCGAAGTTGTTCGCCGTCGAGGTGTTGTTGTTGTAGTCGTGCACAGCCTCCTCGACAGCGGCTGTGATGTTGCCCGACTGGGCCACCTTCGGTCGCTTGTAGAGGTCGGTCAGCTGACCGCCCGCCGGGCACATGGTCGCTGCCCGGCCTGCGCCGGACGAGTTGTTCGTCCCCGTCGGTTGTTTCTCGGCGGTCGAACAGGCTGCGGCGAGCAACAGCGGGATGGTCGCTGCCGCGGCGAGCGCGCGAGTGTTTCCTCGCATCGATGTCCTCCTCCTAGCGTCCGTCGTTGGGCGCAAATCGGCGTGACGAAGACCTGACGCCCGTCACGCACAGGAATGAAACAGTTCTAGGGCACCAAACTAACAACCGCAAGACTTCCCGGCTGCTCAGGTGGCACGCGCAACATGATCGTGACTTCGGACGCTGAAACAATTGCCTCGCTATCGGCCGCAACGGGTCGCTTCGGGGCGGTCGAAGCGGTTTCACTACCATCACAACTGCTGCGGAAAGCGCACGACGAACGACTGTCGGCGATAGTGTCAGGCCGACTGCCCGCAGAGCAGGCGCAGCTCATGGACTGAGCCACCCGGGCGGGCAGCACGGGCCACCGCTCCGACAGGAGGACAGACCCACTTCGGACAGGTGAGAGGGGCAGGCGTTGACGCTACCGCCGGAGGCGGGCGCGGAGGCCGAAGCCGCCATCCCGGAGGCTGTGCTCGTAGGCGCCGGGCCGACGGTGGGCCGCTCGCTCGGCCAGATCGCCTGGATGCGTCTCAAGCGCGACAAGGTCGCGCTCGTCGGTGGCGCCTTCCTGGTCTTCCTCATCCTCGTGGCCGTCTTCGCCCCGCTGATCGTGAAGTACCTCGGCGATCCGCCGAACGAGTTCCACCAGGACCTGATCGACACTGCGGGCGGCACTCTGACGCCGATCGGCCGGTTCGGCGGGATGAGTTGGCACCACCTGATGGGCATCGAGCCGGTGAACGGTCGCGACATCTTCAGCCGGGTCGTCTACGGCAGCCGGATCTCCCTGCTGATCGCCTTCCTGGCAACCCTGCTGTCGGTGGTCATCGGCACCACCCTCGGCATCGTCGCCGGCTTCGTCGGCGGCTGGATCGACACCTTGGTCAGCCGGCTGATGGACGTCTTCCTCGCCTTCCCGCTGCTCGTCTTGGCCATCGCGCTGGCGGGTGTCTTTCCCGACGAGGCATTCGGCCTGCGGGGCAACCAGCTGAGGATCGCGCTCTTGATCTTCATCATCGGGTTCTTCAACTGGCCCTACATCGGACGGATCATCCGCGGCCAGACTCTCTCGCTCCGGGAACGGGAGTTCGTGGAGGCGGCCCGGAGCCTCGGCGCCCGGCGGGGCTATATCCTGCGCACCGAGATCCTGCCCAACCTCATTGCGCCGATTCTGGTCTACTCGACGCTGCTGATCCCCACCAACATCCTCTTCGAGGCGGCGCTGTCCTTCCTCGGCGTCGGCATCCGTCCGCCCACGCCAAGTTGGGGCGGCATGCTCTCCGACGCCGTCGTCTTCTACACCCAGCCGCACTTCATGTTCTGGCCGGGCATGGCGATCTTCATTACCGTCTTGGCCTTCAACCTGTTCGGCGACGGGCTCCGCGACGCCCTCGACCCACGAGCCAACCGATAGGACGTCGGGGTGAGAACCAACAACCAGAAAGGGAATCAGGAATGAACCATTCGAGACCCTGGCGAGCCAGAGGCCTGGCCGCCGTTGGCGTTTCGGCCGCACTGGTGCTCGCCGCCTGCGGCGGCGGTGGTGGCGGCGGCGCCGGAGGGAGCAGCCAGGGCAGTCAGTCAGGCTTCAACGCCGCATCGAGCACCGTGATCAACCCGTCTGACAAGAAGGGCGGCACGCTGAAGTTCGCCAACCCCGGTGACTGGGACACCCTCGACCCGGGTGAGACCTACTACGCCTGGTCGTGGAACTTCGCGCGGCTGTACGGCCGCTCGCTCATGATGTTCAAGTCCGCGCCGGGCAAGGAGGGCAACCAGCTGGTTCCGGATCTCGCCGAGGCCGCTGGCCAGTCGTCCGATGGCGCCAAGACGTGGACATACAAGTTGCGCAAGGGTGTGAGGTTCGACGACGGCACGGAGGTGACTTCTGCCGACGTGAAGTATGCGGTGCTGCGGTCCGTCGACAAGCAGACCTTCCCCAACGGACCGGCGTACTGGGACGCCCTGCTCGATCTGCCCGACGGCTACAAGGGTCCCTACAAGTCACCGGACGCCAACACCGACTCTGCGATCGAGACACCCGACAAGTCCACGATCGTCTTCCATCTCAAGCAGCCATTCGCGACTTTCGACTATCTTGCCCAACAACCCAACACGATGCCGGTTCCCAAGGCCAAGGACACCGGCGCCAAGTACCGCAACTCCATCGTCTCCACCGGTCCCTACAAGTTCGCGGACCTGAAGCCGGGCAAGAGCTTCAACCTGGTCCGCAACGACCAGTGGGATCAGGCAACCGACCCGAATCGCAAAGCGCTACCTGATCGCATCGAGGTCAGCCTCAGCGTCAACCCCGACGACATCGACAACCGGCTGTTCAGCGGCGACCTCGACGTCGATGTCGCGGCCCTAGGAGTTCAACCTGCGGCACAGAGCAAGGTTTTGCAGGATCCGACCCTCAAAGACAACGCAGACAATCCGCTCAGTACTCGGCTCTGGTACACCTCGATCAACCCGACCGTTCCGCCCTTCGACAACATCGAGTGCCGAAAGGCGATCATGTTCGGGATAGATCACGTGGCCTACCAGACCGCGTTCGGTGGCCCGTTCGCGGGAGGGGACCTGGCGACTACGCTTCTCCCACCGAACATTCCGGGCCACATAGACTTTGATCTTTACCCGAACGGTCAAGATCACAAGGGTGACCTGGATGCGGCAAAGAAGTCGTTGCAGGCCTGCGGGCAGCCGAACGGATTCGAGACCAACATCGGTTACCGTTCGGAGCGGCCCAAGGAGAAGGCGACCGCAGAGGCGCTCCAACAGTCACTTGGTCGAGTTGGTATCAAGCTCACACTCAAGCCGTACCCACAGGGCGACTATTTCGCCCAGTACTGCGGCAACCCGCCTTACGTGGTGAAGAACAAGCTGGGATTGTGCCAGAACGGTTGGGCGTCCGACTGGCCCGATGGTTACGGTTTCCTGTCCCAGATCGTCGACTCGCGGGTCATCCGAGAGACCGGCGGGTCGTCGAACTCGAGCGTCCGCATCCCCGAGGTCGACAAGATGCTCGATCAGGCCTTGAGCGAGCTCGACGCGGAGAAGCGCAACCAGATCTGGGGGGCGATCGACAAGCGGGTCATGGAAGAGGCCGTCATCTACCCAGGGGTCTATTCCAAGGCCCTGGTCGTGCGATCGAAGAACGCCACCAACCTCATGGTGACCGACGCGTACGGCGAGTACGACTACCTGGGGATGGGAGCCCAGAAGTAGCACAATCAATATGATCATCGGTGCCCTGAGCCGGCTGAAGGGTCTTCGACAGGCTCAGGGCCCATGGTCACCCGAGGAGGTGACGTGTTCGCCTACATCGTGCGGCGGCTGCTGTGGGCCGTGGTGGTCTTGTTCGTGCTCAGCGTCGTCACCTTCTCGATCTTCTACCTGGTGCCGCGGCTGGGTGGGGCAACCCCCGAGACGCTCGCATCACGTTACGTAGGGCGGGCCGCTACCGCGGAGACGGTCCACCTGACCGCCGCGCGGCTCGGCCTCCTCGACCCGGTTCCTGTGCAGTACTGGCATTGGGTCAAGGGCGTTTTCGTCGGCGCCGAGTATGACTACGGCCAGGGGGTCGAGCGTTGTCCCGCGCCGTGCCTCGGATACTCCTTCATCACCCGGCAGCCCGTGTGGCCCGAGTTGCTCGATCGCGCCCCAGTCACGTTCTCGCTGGCGGTCGGGGCGTCGATCATCTGGCTGCTCGCTGGTGTCAGCGTCGGTGTGCTCTCCGCCCTGCGGCGGGGAACCGTGTTCGACCGGGCCGCCATGAGCGTCGCGCTGGCCGGGGTCTCGCTGCCGATCTTTTTCACGGGACTACTAGCGCTGGCCTTCTTCAGCTACCAGCTGCGAGTCACCTCTCCTGGTGGCCACTATGTCCCGATCACTGAGAATCCGGCGCAGTGGGCGTACTCGCTGCTGCTGCCCTGGATCACTCTCGCCTTCCTCTTCTCGGCCCAGTACGCCCGGCTCACCCGAGCCGGCATGCTGGAGACCATGAGCGAGGACTACATCCGCACCGCGAGGGCCAAGGGGCTCCCGGAGCGGGTCGTCGTCCTGAAGCACGGGCTGCGGGGAGCACTCACGCCGGTCCTCACGATCTTCGGCCTTGACTTTGGCCTGCTCCTCGGCGGTGCGGTGCTCACCGAGAAGACGTTCTCCCTGAACGGTCTCGGCAAGTACGCCTATGACGGCATCGTCGCAGGCGACCTGCCGAAGATCCTGGGCGTCACCCTCGTCATCGGCTTCTTCGTGGTCATGGCGAATCTGATCGTCGATCTTCTGTACGGTGTGATCGATCCCCGGGTGCGGCTCTCGTGAAACCGCGCGAGCGAAGCGAGCACCAGCCGCACCGGCGAGGTGTGTCGTGACGACGTCCGCCCTCCGAGACCTCGTCACCCGGCACCCCGGGCAGGCGGACAAGCAGCCCTTCCTCGAGGTCGTCGACCTGCGGGTGCATTTCCCCACCGACGACGGGCTGGTGAAGTCGGTGGACGGACTGAGCTTCGCGCTCGACCGCGGGCGGACGCTCGGCATCGTCGGCGAGTCCGGTTCGGGCAAGAGCGTCACCAGCCTGGCGATCATGGGCCTGCACACGCGGCCGGCGTCCGAGCAGTCCCGGCCCGGCGCCAGGCTGAGCGGTGAGATCTATCTCGACGGCGACGAGCTGCTGGGCAAGACGCCGGAGTACGTACGCGGCCTGCGGGGCAAGCGGATGGCCATGATCTTCCAGGACCCGCTCTCGTCGATGAACCCCTACTACACGGTGGGTCACCAGATCATCGAGGCCTACCGGATCCACAACCAGGTCAGCCCCAAGGTGGCCCGCAAGCACGCCATCGACATGCTCGGCAGGGTCGGGATCCCAGAGCCGGCGCGCCGGGTCGACGCGTACCCCCACCAGTTCTCCGGCGGGATGCGGCAGCGAGCCATGATCGCCATGGCGCTGTCCTGCGATCCCGACCTGTTGATCGCCGACGAGCCGACCACCGCCCTCGATGTGACGGTCCAGGCACAGATCCTTGACCTGATCCGTGACCTGCAGCGGGAGTTCGACTCAGCCGTGGTGATGATCACTCACGACCTCGGCGTGGTCGCCGAGCTGGCCGACGACGTCTTGGTGATGTACGCCGGGCGGGCGGCCGAGTACGGCAGCGCAGACCAGATCTTCAACCGCCCGGCGCACCCGTACACGTGGGGGTTGCTCGGGTCGATCCCGCGTTTCGACCGGCCGCGGGGGGACCGGCTGCTCGCGATCAAGGGCACGCCGCCCAGCCTGATCAACGTGCCGCCAGGCTGCCCGTTCCATCCGCGGTGCGCGTACGCATCGCGGAACAATGGTCTGAGCGAGGACGTGCGTCCCGAGCTGGCGCCCGTCGAACCCGGGCACCTTGTCGCCTGCCACCTCTCCCAGAGCGATCGCACGCAGATCTGGGAGCAAGAGATTGCGCCACAAATGTGAGCGCGGCCAGGAAGACGCCGGCAGCGGTCCAGGAGCGGAGCGCGGAGCTGATCACCGTCGACGGACTGGTCAAGCACTTCCCGATCCGAGCCGGGCTCTTGCGGCGACAGGTCGGTGCCGTCCAAGCGGTCGACGGGCTGAACTTCGCCGTGAGGCGCCGGGAGACGTTCTCGATCGTCGGCGAGTCGGGGTGCGGCAAGAGCACGACCGCCCGGCTGCTGACCCGGCTGCTGGAGCCGACGGGCGGGACGATCAGCTTTGAAGGCACCGACATCAGCCATCTGAGTGATGGAAAGCTGCGGCCGCTGCGCCGCGACATGCAGATGATCTTCCAGGACCCGTACTCCTCGCTGAACCCGCGGCACACCGTCGGCAAGATCGTCGGCGCACCGTTCCGGATCCAGGGTGTCTCACCGAAGGGCGGGGTCAAGCGGGCGGTCCAGGACCTGCTCAGCGCCGTCGGGCTCAACCCCGAGCACTACAACCGCTATCCGCACGAGTTCTCGGGCGGTCAGCGGCAGCGGATCGGGATCGCCCGCACGCTCGCGCTGCGGCCCCGGCTGATCGTCGCCGACGAGCCGGTCTCGGCGCTCGATGTCTCGATCCAGGCCCAGGTGATCAACCTGCTCGAGGATCTGCAGGAGGAGTTCGACCTGACGTATGTGATCATCGCGCACGATCTGTCGGTGGTCCGCTACGTGTCCGACCGGGTGGCGGTGATGTATCTCGGCAAGATCGTCGAGCTGGCCGACGCCGACCCGTTGTACACCGCGCCGATGCATCCGTACACGGTTGCGCTGATGTCTGCGGTGCCGATCGCGGACACCCAGCGCCGGCATGAGCGCGAGCGGATCCTGCTCAGCGGCGACGTGCCGAGCCCGATCAACCCACCGCCGGCGTGCCGGTTCCACACCCGGTGCTGGAAGGCGCAGGAGATCTGCCGGACCACGGAGCCACCCCTGGTCGAGCTGCTGCCCGGCCACCAGGTGGCCTGTCACTTCCCGGAGAACTATCCGGGCCCGGAACCGCCGCCGCAGATGGTGTCGGGCGGCTCACCCGATGATGCGAGCGGGACGCCGGGAGAGCTGAACGGGGCCTAGCCGAACCGGGTCAGCGAGGCGGCCGCGCGGCGAAGGGCGTCGGTGCCGTCGAGCAGCGCCCGTCGCAGCGGGCCCACGAGGTCGCCGGCCAGCACCCGATAGGCCCGGTCGAGCGTCGCCGGATCAGCGGCCAGCCAGGGGTAGGCGCGGCTGGCCACCGCGCCCAGCGCCCAGCCGGTGCGGAACTCAGCGGTCTCGGTGATCTCGTCGAAGTAGCGCTCGACGTACGGCCCGGTCAGCTGCTCCTGGCCGGCTCGGAAGAATCCCTCGGCAATGGCGTAGAGCTCGTACGGCGCGGCCGCCGACGGCCGCATCAGCCCGGTCCAGGCAGCCCGTTTGGCCTCGGGGCTGGGCAGGCTGGCGCGCGCCCGGGCGGCATGTACGTGCCCGGACGCGCTCGGGTCGCGGTCGAGTGCGTGGTCGACGAGGCTCCGCTCGTCGCCGAGCGTCGCGGCGCGCTCGACGATCTCCCACGCCAGCTCCGGGTCCAGCGTGAGCCGGTCGGGCAGCCCGGTCTCGGCGTACCAGCGGTGGAGCAGGTCACGATCGGCGGCGGTCCGGACGCACAGCCGGAAGGCGGTCAGCTGGCGATCCGAACCAGGCTCGCTGCCGCCCAGGAGGCGCCGGGCGAGCTCGTGCACCCGGGTGAGCCGGTCCGGCCGGTCCACCACCCGGCAGTAGGTGCCGGCCAGCTGATCATGGGCGAAGTGCAGCACGCTGGCCATGATCACGTCCGAGCGGGTGGCCGGCAGGCCGTTGATGATCAACTCCAGCGCCCGTGCGGGCGCCAGGGCGGCGTCCCGGACCGCGTCCCGGATAGCGTTGTAGATCACCACCGTCGCGGTCTCGTCGGCCAGCGCCGGCAGCACCTCGGCGACCCGAGACCAGCCGTCCGGGCCGAACCTGATCTTCGCCCAGGTGTCGTCGTACCGGTCCGGAAGCACCAGCACCGTGTCCACGGGCACCGCCACGCTCGCCGGGCCGGCACCGTCCACAAGCGCGTCGAGCGATGCGGTGATCGCCCCCGACCGCTCGACCGCGCCGACTGTGACGGCGTGCCGCCGAGCGCCGCCGGCGTGCACCGTCTCGATCACGACGTCGGGCGGACTGCCTGCAACGTCGATCGTGTCCATGCCCGACGTGCGCAGCCAGGACTGCGCCCAGCCGTCCAGGTCGCGGGCACCGGCCGCGGTCCAGGACTCCATCAGGTCCGCGAACGAGGCGTTGCGGTAGCGAAAGCGGTCGACGTAGGACCGCAGCCCGCCCAGGAAGGTCCGCTCGCCCAGGTAGGCGACCAGCTGCTTGATCACCGCCGCGCCCTTGGCGTATGAGATGCCGTCGAAGTCCTGCAGGGCGGCCGCCGCGTCCACCGAACCGTTGCCGGCGACCGGGTGGGTCGAGGGCGACTGGTCGGCGACGGCGCCCCAGTCCTTGCGCAGGATGCCGAACTCGGTCCACAGCGGGTAGTCCGTCGCCTCGGTGCAGCAGCGGTGCGCCAGGTATTCGGCGAACGACTCGTTCAGCCACAGGTCGTCCCACCAGCGCATGGTGACCAGGTCGCCGAACCACTGGTGCGCCATCTCGTGCGCGATCACACCGGCCCGGCGCGCGCGGTCCGTGCTGGTCGTACGGCCGCGGTAGACGAAGTGGTCGCGGAAGGTTACGCAGCCGGGGTTCTCCATGGCGCCCGCGTTGAAGTCCGGCACGAAGGCCTGGTGATACTCGCCGAACGGGTAGCGGGCGCCGAACTGGCGGTGGTAGTAGTCGAAGCACTGCTTGCTGACGGTGATCATGTCGGGCGCCTCGGCTTGCAGCCGATCAGCCAGCGCGGCACGCACGTGCAGGCCGAGCCGGATCCCGTCGTGCTCGTCGTACACCGACGCGTACGGGCCGGCGACCAGGGTCGTGAAGTAGCTGGCGAGCGGGCCGGTCGGGACGATCCGCCAGCGTCCCGGCTCGATCTGTTCCGCTGGGCCGTTGCCGAGCACCGTCCAATCGGCCGGCGCGTCGACGACGAAGACGTACGGGGACTTGAGGTCCGGCTGGTCGAAGCAGGCGAACCAGCGCGGCGCAGCGTCCAGGAACGACATCGCGTAGAGATAGGTCCGGCCGTCCTCGGGGTCGACGTGCCGGTGCAGTCCTTCGCCGTCGTGGGAGAACTCCATCCGGCCCTGCACGACCAGCGTGTTGGTCGGTGTCAGGCCGGCCAGCGCGATCCGGCCGTCCTGCCAGGCGTCCCGGTCGAGGTCGGCGCCGTTCAGCACAACCGACCGCAGCTCGGCGCCGCGGAAGTCGACGAAGGTGTCCGGGGCGCTGCTGGCGAACTCGATCGTCGTACGAGACCCGAAGGTGGTGGTGTCCGGCTCGGTCAGATCGAGCTCGACCACCATGCTCGTGACCCGCAGCTGCGCAGCGCGCTGTCCGGCCTCGGTGCGCCGGAGGCTGATCCAGCTGCCGTTGCCTCTCATCGGGCGGTGCTCAGCTGGACGCCTACAGGGCCCGGGACGAGCGAAGTGCCGGTCATGGCACGATCATCTCCTGTTGTACCGGAGCGAGAGACGCTGGCGTCCTTTGACCTGCCGATCGCAACTCGCGGTGATTTGTCACAACCTTGATGGTTTCTTGAGCATCTTCCATGCATTTGCAGACCCACCCCGAAGGTCGAGGCGGCAGCCTATGGCTGTCAGAGCTCGAGATGAAGGAACGTGGAAGCTCATGATCGCGATAGAGCACAAGTCCTGGACTGTCTCCGCCAAATGCCGCGGAACCGGTGACGCCCTGTTCACCGAGGGGGCTGACCAGAGGCGGGCTCGGGTCATGTGCATCGGCTGTCCGGTCCGGGCCGAATGCCTCGCCGAGGCGCTCGACAACCGGATCGAGTGGGGAGTCTGGGGCGGCATGACCGAGCGCGAACGGCGGCAACTGCTGCGCCGACGGCCGGACGTGCGGTCCTGGAGTGCTGTGCTGCTCGACGTTGCGGACGCAGTCTGATAACGAGTCGCGACTCGGCCGGCGCGAGGTGGTCGAGCCGCGGTAGCCCGCCTCGGCGACCCGACACAGTCGAGTAACGAAGCGAGCGTCCGACGGCCGGTGCTGTGGGGCCGGCCCGATGATTGACGAACAAGGTGCTACCGCTGTCGGTGCCATGGCTCCGCGTGGTGGCGACACAGTAGGAGTCTCATGTTTCGGGGGAAGCAGAGGCCGATTTTGCTTTCGGCCCTTCTTGGCATGGTCCTGGTGGCCACAATCGGCGGGCTGCCCAATGCTGGTGCGGAAACGTCGACGAAACGATTGTCGGCAGCCGACCAGAAATTGGCCGAAAAGCAAAAAGCACTTCTGGATCCCGAAACGGCGCTTGATCCAGCCGCGTCGACCGACACCGGCCGGACGGCACTCGCCAAGGCGGGTGCCCAGGCGCGGACGGAGGCCGCCACCACGGCGTCGAGCACTGCGACCCTGGCCTCCTCCACCGGCGGCCACTGGGCCAGCGGGACGCCGCTGCCCGCGGGCTTCAACTCCGTCCACGTCGTTGTCGGCAAGGGCAAGGTGCTGCTCGTCGCCGGGTCCGGCAACAACCAGGCGAACTTCGACGCCGGCAGCTTCAAGAGCTACGTCTGCTCCGCGAGGATGGACAACTGCCACCTGGTGCCGACACCGGTTGACATGTTCTGCGCCGGGCACGTGCTGCTTCCTGATGGTCGCGCCCTCGTGGGCGGTGGCACGTTGTCCTACGGCGCATGGAAGGGCGCGAAGTACATGTACGCCTTCAACTTCGCGACCGAGACCTATGATCAGCTCAGCCCGCTGGAGGTGGGCCGCTGGTACCCGACGATGGTGACGACGATCGACGGCAAGACCCTGATCACCGGCGGCCTGGACGAGAACGGCCTGCTCACCACCACCACCGAGCTCTTCGACTACCGCACCAACAGCCACACGAGGCTGGCCGGAGGGCACAAGTTCCCGATGTATCCGCGGATCCGGCTGACCTCGAAACTGACCTACTTCTTCGACGGCATCGGCTACGGCACGACCAGCGACGCGCCAGGGTTCTGGGACCCCTTCAAGAACACGTTCACGCCGGTGTCAGGCCTGCGATATGCCTCTCGACGCTCGTCCGGCGCCTCCTGCTTCGTGGGCGACCTGCGCAACCAGAACCTGGTCGTGATGGGCGGTGGGCACCCGGCGGTGAGCGCCGTCGACAAGATCAAGCTGTCCGACACGAGCCCGAAGTTCGTGATGGGACCGACGCTTCGGATCCCCAAGGTCTACCTCAGCTGCGTCACGCTGCCGGACGGAAAGCTGCTGGAGGCCGGCGGCGGCAGCAACAACACGATCGCCGGCGCCAGCTACGAGGTCAGCACCCTGAACTCGATCACCTCCGGCTGGGCCGCGATGAACCCCATCCCGGCGGGGAACGACCGGGTTTACCACTCTGCTCTGTTCGTTCTCGACGACGGCCGCGTTGCCAGCATCGGTTCCAACCCCTCTGACGGGCCGCCCAGCTCGTCGGTCGAGCTCTTCTCTCCGCCGTACCTCTACAAGGGCACCCGCCCGGCGATCACGAGCATCCCCTGCGTCATCCAGCGATACAGCACGATCTCGATCGGCACGAGCGGCGGGGCCACCCGGCTGACGATCACCAAGCCGCCGACGCCGACCCACGGCTCGGAGCCGAACGAGGGCTACATGTCCTTCCCGATCTCCGGTGGCAAAGTGAACCTGAGCCAGGGCCTGGGGCGCTATCTGCCGCGGGGCTTCTACCGGGCCTGGGTGGTCAACAGCGCAGGCGCGGTCTCGACCGCCAAGTGGATCTACATCAGGGAGGCGGGCCAGACCCCGCCGGCGACGGCGGGCGGCTGCTGCTGCTGACCTGACCGACATCGACCACATCTGTCCCGGCGTCAAAGACGCGACCAAGTCGCAAGGCCCGTCAGTCGGGTTGTCTTGAGGGCCGGTGTCGTGGAGCGGCCCCCGCCTGCGGGTCGCTGCCGCCCAGAGCACCTATGGCGGCCGTCAATGCCGTCGTTGGTAGCAGGTGGCCGTCGTCGGGGTAGGAGCTTGCAAGCGCCTCGTCCAGCGTGGCGAGACTCGCGTCTTTGCTTCGCGCAAGGCTTACCAGGTAGGCGTCGGTGACCTGGCGATGGCCCCGCACCTGATCAAGATCAGCATCGGCGTACGAGATCGAATCAGGCCAGAACTCGCACGACGGAACCTGGTGGATTTGCTTGATGATCTCAGTGGCCGATGCCGCTGATTCGCCAAGGCGGATGAGGAATCGGGCCAGGGCACCTTCCACGACTGGACACACCGCGAATCGATCCACTGTCGCGATCCAGCTTGTCGCCCGCTCATGGTGTTCGTGTTCCTGGATCGTCAGAGCGATGAGAACATTGGCGTCGAGGAGAACTGTCACTCGTCGTCCAGCGCGTTTGCAACGTCCTGCGATGAGATGCGCCGGCCAACGCTGACCACCGGAAAGCCTGAACGAGGATCGGTGGTGATGACAAGGGGCTCCTCGAGCCGGCTCAGGCCGTACGTCGCCAACTCGGCCACAAGAGCTGAGAGCGACTGACCACGCTCCTTGGCCAGCTGGCGAACGCGCTGATGAATGGCAGGCGCCAGATCCACGGTTGTACGCATCCTTGCATCATACTAGCATCAGACATGATGCAGCAGTGTTACTAGACGCTGAAGCGGAACTCGACGACGTCGCCGTCGGCCATGACGTAGTCCCTGCCCTCGAGGCGGACCTTGCCTCGGGTTCGGGCGTTGGCGACGGAGCCGGCGGCGACGAGGTCGTCGTAGGAGACGACCTCCGCCTTGATGAAGCCCTTCTGGAAGTCGGTGTGGATCACGCCGGCCGCCTCCGGGGCGGTGGCGCCCTTCGGGATGGTCCAGGCTCGCGACTCCTTGGGACCCGATGTCAGGTACGTCTGCAGGCCGAGGGTCTCGAAGCCGACCCGGGCCAGCACGTCGAGGCCAGGCTCCCCGATGCCCATCTCGGCCAGGAACTCACGGGCCTCGTCCTGTTCCAGGTCGACCAGCTCGGACTCGATCTTGGCGTCGAGGAAGATCGCCTCGGCCGGGGCGACGAGGGCTGCCAGCTCCGCCCGCAGGCTCTCGTCGGTGAGCTGGTCGGAGTCGCAGTTGAAGACGTACAGGAAGGGCTTGGCCGTGAGCAGGAAGAGCTCGCGCAGCGGGCGACGGTCGATGCCCGCTCCGAAAACCGTACGGCCCGCGTCGAGGACCTCGCGTGCCTGCCGGACCGCCGCCAGGATCTCGGCCCGGTCCTTGTTCAGCCGAGCCTCCTTCTCCAGCCGGGGAAGGGCCCGGTCGATCGTCTGCAGGTCGGCCAGGATCAGCTCGGTCGAGATGGTCTCGATGTCACCTCCCGGATCCACCGTGCCCTCGATGTGGGTGACATCGGGGTCGGTGAACACCCGAGTCACCTGGCAGATCGCGTCCGTCTCCCGGATGTGGGCCAGGAAGGCGTTGCCCATCCCCTCCCCCGTGCTCGCACCGCGGACGATGCCGGCGATGTCCACGAAGCTGACCGTCGCCGGGACGATCCGCTCCGAGTGCGACAGCTCGGCGAGCGCGCCCAGCCGGGGATCGGGCACGCCGACGACGCCGATGTTGGGCTCGATCGTCGCAAAGGGATAGTTCGCCGCGAGCACGCTGTTGCGGGTCAGCGCGTTGAACAGCGTCGACTTGCCGGAGTTGGGCAGCCCGACGATGCCGATGGATAAGGCCACGGCGGACCAGCCTAGTGTCGCGGCGCCTCGGGGCCGTCCGGACGCTAGCCCGCGAAGTCCAGCTCCAGGAACGCCTCCATGGCCAGCGCCAGGGCCGGCGGGTCCTCGACGCCGGCCAGTTCGCGGGCCGAGTGCATGGACAGCAGGGGGACTCCGACGTCGAGCGTCGCGATGCCCAGCCGGGTCGCGGTGAGCGGCCCGATCGTCGAGCCGCACGGGACGGCGTTGTTCGACACGAACTCCTGGCTGGCCACTCCCGCCGCCCGGCAGCACCGGCGCCACAGCGCGGCGCCCCGGCCGTCGGTGGCGTAGCGCTGGTTCGAGTTGATCTTGAGCAGTGGCCCGCCGTTCAGCACCGGCTTGTTGCCGGGATCGTGCCGCTCCGGGTAGTTGGGATGGACGGCGTGCCCGGCGTCCGCCGAGAGGCAGAGGCTGGCAGCGTACGCCCGGTGCCGTTGATCATCCTCGGCGCCCAAGCTGCGGGATATCCGGTGCAGTACATCGGCCAGCATCGGGCCGGACGCGCCGGAGGTCGACTCGCTGCCGATCTCTTCATGATCGAAAGCGGCAAGCACCGTGATCACGCCGGACTCGGCCGCCGAGACCAGCGCCGTCGCGGCGGCGTGAACGCTGCTCAGGTTGTCCAGCCGCCCGGCCGCGAGGAACTCCGCCGCCGGCCCGAACACCACCGGGGCCGCCGTGTCGAAGATCATCAGGTCGTAGCCGAGGACGTCCTCGGCAGCGAGCCCGGCCAGTCCGGCGAGGTGATCGAGCACGTCGCGGCCGGAGCTGCCGACCGACCAGACCGGCTGGGTGTGCCGCTGCTTGTCCAGCTTGAGACCGTCGTCGTTGACGCCGCGGTCGAGGTGGATGGCCAGCTGCGGGATCCGGGCGATGGCCGAGCTGGCCACCAGCCGCGACTCGCCGTCGGTGACCAGCCGGCCGGCCAGGCCGAGCTCGCGATCCAGCCACGAGTTGAGCAGCGGCGCGCCGTAGATCTCCACTCCCAACTGCAGGTAGCCCGAGCTGGTCAGCCCGGGGTTCGGCTTGAGCCGGAAGCCCGGTGAGTCGGTGTGCGCGCCGATCATCCGGAACGGCGTCAGTGGCCCGGCAGAATCCGGTATCCGCCACGCGATCACCGCGCCTCCCCGGACGACGAGATGCCCGCCCGGGGAGGAGTCCCACTCGTCCGTCTCGTCCTGCACGGCGAAGCCGGCCGATGTCAACCGGCGGGCGACCTCGGCGGCAGCGTGATAGGACGACGGCGAGGCGGTCAGGAAGTCGATCAGGTCACCGATTTGGTCGTCGGGTCGAGCCACGCCCCTCACGCTATCGACACGACACGCTGGAGCTCGGCCGCCGGCACTCCGAGCGGTCGATTCGTGCCTGCTGGGCGCGGCCTACGGGGGTTTGTCGGCCGCGCCCCTCAAAATCGAACCTGTGGACGGATTGACGGGCGCCGCACTTGCCGTGGGGCTGCTGCTCGGGCTGTTGCTGGGGGTGGCGGCCAGCCTGCTGGTCGGCCGCGCCCGGAAGGAGGCGGAGACCTCCGGCGCGGCGGCCCGGGTGGCACAGGCGTACGGCGAGGCGGCGCAGGCCCGTTCCGAGACCGCCCAGGCGCGTCAGGAGATCGCGATCGTACGGGCAACGCTTGCCGAGGCGCATGCCGACGTGGCGAACGCCCGGGCCGACGCTGCTGCCGCGCGGGCCGAGGCCGCCCAGGTGTCCGCGGACGTCGCCAAGGCCGTCGCCGAACGCAACGCGGCGCTCGAGCGGGCAGCCGAGATCGTCGCCGACCGGCAGTCCATGGCCGACCACTTCAAGGCGCTGTCGACCGAGACCCTCGACCGGCAGTCCCGGGTCGCCGACGAGGCGGCCGAGGCCAGGCTGAAGGCCACCGAGCAGCTGATGACCCCGGTCCGCGAGGGCCTCGAACGTTTCGACAAGCGGCTCGTCGAGGTCGAGAAGGAACGGATCGCGATGACGACCGACCTCCGCAGCCATGTCCGCGCCGTCCGGGAGACCGGCGAGACCCTGCGCCGGGAGACGGCAACTCTCGTCACAGCCTTGCGCAAGCCGCAGACCCGGGGCACCTGGGGCGAGACCCAGCTGCGGCGGGTGGCCGAGATCGCCGGCATGCTGGAACGCTGCGACTTCGACCTGCAGCAGACCACGCGGGCCGACGACCGGCTGATGCGGCCGGACATGCGGGTGAACCTGGCCGACGGCAAGTACATCTTCGTCGACTCGAAGGTGCCGCTCACCGGCTTTCTGGACGCTCAGGAGACCGAGGACGAGCGGCTTGCGTCCGAGCACCTGGCCGGCTACGCCCGCAACGTACGTGCTCATGTCGACCAGCTCTCGGTCAAGCAGTACTGGAAGGCGGCCGAGACGCCGGAGTTCGTGGTGCTGTTCCTGCCGAGCGAGGCGTTCTTCGCCGCGGCACTGGAGCTCATTCCCGATCTCTACGACTACGCAGCCGCACGGGACGTCGTGCTGGCGACGCCGACCACACTGATCGCCCTGCTGCGCACCGTCGCGTACGGCTGGCGCCAGGCCGCGCTGGCCGAGAGCGCGGCCGAGGTGTTCGCCCTCGGCCGCGAGCTGCACGAGAAGCTCGGCCTGATGGGGAATCGGTTCGACAAGCTGGGCCGGGCGCTGCGGACGACCGTCAACGCATACAACGAGACGATCGCCACCGTCGAAGGCACGGTCCTGGTCCGGGCGCGCAAATTCCGCGACCTCAAGGTCAGTGAGCGTGAGCTCGCCGGCCTGGCCCAGGTGGACGACGCCGTCCGGCAGATCCAGGCCGCCGAGCTGGTCGAGGATGCCGTACAGGTCTCGCCGATGGTCGGTCGGGGTGGCGGCCGGCGCCGACGGGCTGCCATCCCGGAGAGCGCCGAACTCCTGCGATCCGACCCGGATCTGCTCGATCTCGTGGCAAGCGCGGACGTCCCGCCGGAGCGGGGCGAGGAGGATCTCGCCTCGTCGTGAGTTCCGCCACTTCCCCGCCCTCCACAGACTGTCGGCAGACTGCAGCCCCGCCCAGCGTGTCGCGGCAATCTGCCCACAGTTTCGGAGGGAGCGGCCTGCGTCGAGCGTTGCGGCCCCGCCCGCATCATTGATCAGCGACGGGTGCCAAGATCCTTGCGCAGCTCGCGCGGCAGGGCGAAGACCAGCGACTCCTCGGCCAGCCGCTCCTCCACGGCAACCGGAAAACCGTGCTCCACCAGCAGCTCCAGCACGCCCTGGACGAGATCGTCCGGCACAGACGCGCCGCTGGTGACGCCGACGCTGGAGACGCCGTCCAGCCAGGCCGGGTCGATCTCGGTCGCGTTGTCGACCCGGTGCGCGGCCTTGGCACCGGCTTCGAGGGCGACCTCGACCAGCCGTACGGAGTTCGACGAGTTGGCGCTGCCCACCACGATCACGAGATCGCTGTGAGCGGCGATCTGCTTCACCGCGAGCTGTCGGTTCTGGGTCGCGTAGCAGATGTCGTCGCTGGGTGGGTCGACCAGCAGCGGGAACCGGGTCCGCAGCCGATTCACGGTCTCCAGCGTCTCGTCCACGCTCAGCGTGGTCTGGCTCAGCCAGGCGACCTTGGCCGGATCGCGGAGCTGCAGTGACTCGACCTCGTCCGGGCTCTGCACGAGGGTGATGTTGTCGGGGGCTTCACCGGTGGTGCCCTCGACCTCCTCGTGCCCGGCGTGTCCGACCAGCACGATCTCCATGCCCTCGCGGGCGAACCGCTTCGCCTCGTGGTGCACCTTGGTCACCAGCGGGCAGGTGGCGTCGATCACCTGAAGACCGCGCTGCTTCGCCTCGTTGTGGACGGCCGGCGAGACACCGTGGGCGGAGAAGACTACGGTCGCACCGGCGGGGACCGCGTCGAGCGCGTCGACGAAGACCGCGCCCCGGCGTTCCAGGTCTTCCACGACGTGCCGGTTGTGCACGATCTGCTTGCGGACGTAGATCGGCGCACCGTAGGTGTCCAGCGCCTTCTCCACCGTCACGACCGCCCGGTCCACCCCGGCGCAGTAGCCACGAGGCGCCGCCACGACCACGCGTTTGGCCGCCGGCGAAGGAGGCCCAGTCGGCTCAGCGGTCTCAGACACGCGCTTCAGTTTAGGTGGCATGTCCTGCGGAGACGGCGCCCGCGGACTGCCGGGCGGCGTCCCTGGCCGTGTGGGCGGCTCCCATTAGGCTCCCTGTCATGCCGCTGGAGTCCTCGCCCGAGCATCCCGTACCGCTGGGACGGGTCGTCTCCCTGGTCCGGCAGTGGGTCGATCGGCTCGGCTTCGTCTGGGTGGAGGCCCAGCTGATCCAGATCAGCCGCCCCGCCGGCCAGAGCGTGTTTCTCACCTTCCGCGACAAGCTGGCCCAGGTCTCGGCGAACGTACGGATCTCGGCCACGACCCTTGACTCGGCCGGTCCGATCAGCCCCGGCGCGACCGTCGTGGCGCGGCTCAAGCCGAGCTACTACGAGCAGAGCGGCCAGCTGACCTACTTCTGCGACGCCATCACACCCGTCGGCGAGGGTCGGCTGCTGGCCCAGCTGGAGCAGACCAGGCGTGCGCTCCAGGCCGAGGGGCTCTTCGACCCGGCCCGAAAGCGGCGCCTGCCACTGCTGCCCCGCGCGGTCGGCCTGATCACCGCCGTGGACAGCGCCGCCGAACGCGATGTCGTGGAGAACGCCCGTCGACGCTGGCCGGCGGTCCGGCTCCGGTTCCGGCACGCCCTGGTCCAGGGACCGCTCGCCGCCGCGCAGCTGATGGACGCCGTACGTTTCCTGGATGCCGACCCGGACGTCGACGTCATCGTGATCGCTCGTGGCGGCGGCTCGCTGGAGGACCTGCTGCCGTTCTCCGACGAGGGCCTGATCCGTACGGTCGCGGCGTGTCGGACTCCCGTGATCAGCGCCATCGGGCACGAGTCGGACAACCCGATCCTGGACCTGGTGGCCGACGTCCGCGCCTCGACGCCGACCGACGCCGCCAAGCGGGTCGTGCCCGACGTCGCCGAGGAGTTCGCCAGGCTCACCCAGCGGCTCGGCGATCTGCGGCGAGCCATGGAGTCGATCATCGAGCTGCACGCCGACCGGCTCGCCGCGCTGCGTACCAGGCCGGTGCTCGCGGACCCGACCGCGAGCTTCACGGTCCACGACGAGCAGCTGGCGACCCTGCGGGAGCGGATGCGACGGGCGACCGCCACGCGGATCGACAACGAGCAGCTGGCTGTGGCACATCAGCTCGCGCGGGTCAGGGCCATGTCGCCGAAGGCGACGCTGGACCGTGGCTACGCGATCCTGGTCGATGCCTCCGGCCACGCGGTGACCTCAGCTCGGGGGGTGTCGACCGGTGACGCCGTCACCACGCGGCTCGTGGACGGCGAGCTGGATGCCACCGTGTCTGCCGTCCGAGTGGCGGAGGAAGTCGGATCGTGATTCGGCACAGCGCACGGCGGACGGCCCGTACGACGCGGGAGGCACGGCCATGACCGCCCACCAGCCGGACAAGCCGAGCTACGAGCAGGCGCGGGACGAGCTGATCGACATCGTTCGCCGACTCGAGTCGGGAGGCGCGCCGCTGGAGGAGTCGCTGGCGCTCTGGGAGCGCGGCGAACGACTGGCCGCCATCTGCCAGGAATGGCTGGACGGCGCCCGAGCCAGGGTCGCCGCCGCACGGCAGGCCGCCGAGGAGACGAGCTCGGAGTAGACCGATGGGGACCAGAAACCCGTTCACCCACCCCTGAGCCCGTTCAGCCGCGTTCGGGCTCCGTTTGCACGCCGTGCCTGCGCTCCCTGCCAGATCGCAGGGCGTGCAAGGTCAGGCGAGCGTGGCGGCGAATGCCTCCAGGCCGGTGTACGAGGTGTCCCCCACCACGATCGTGGTCGCCGTTGAGTCCGTGCGCACGAGGGACCGGGTGCGATCGTCCGGGCTCACCCGCCGTTGCCACGTCGCGTCGCCAACCGTGCTGGTGCCATCGGGCACGCCCATCCTGGTCTGTTCCCGTACCAGGTCGTCGGGCTGCAGATCGCCCTGCACGACTGACAGGTACACGTCGTCCGGGCTCAGCATGCCCAGCTGCCAGAGGTTGCGGACCGACGGCTTGCCGAGATACGGATCCCCGACCTTCACCCAGTTGACCGCGGTCGCCCGCCAGCCTTCAGGCAGGTTGGCGGGCGCCAGCACCCGATAGGGCGCCTGCTGCCGGGCGGTGCTGAGCACGGGCTGCCAGTCGACGACCTTGACCGGATGGTCGTCGGGCAGCCGGGTGAACAGCACGGTGATCACCGCGATCGGAACGAGGATCAGCGCGAGAGATCTGAGCAGATCCCCCGCCGTCGCCCGTCGTTCCACCTGTGCCACGAATCCATCTTCACAGATCGCCGCAGCTGCTCGCCTGGCCCGTCGGTTTCCCATGTTGAGGTGGGAAACCCGACACTGTGCACGCAATGTAGGCCGTGCAGAGTGTCAACATCCTGTGCTGGGTGGCAGTCGCCCGGCGCCGCCGGCGTTTTCCGGAGCCACGCGAGGCCGGCCGAGGGGCCGCGCAGCCGGCTCTCTGGGTGAGCAAGAATGTGGCCCATGTCCGACGACTACCGCATCGAGCACGACACGATGGGCGAGGTCCGGGTGCCGGCCCGCGCCCTGTATCAGGCCCAGACCCAGCGCGCGGTGGAGAACTTCCCGATCTCCGGCCGGCCGATCGACCCGGCGCTCATCGCGGCGCTCGGGCTGATCAAGTCCGCGGCCGCGCAGGTCAACGCCAAGCTCGGGGTGCTGGACTCCCCGCGCGCCGAGGCGATCGTCGCCGCGGCACGGAGTGTCGCCGCCGGGGAGCATGATCTTCAGTTCCCGATCGACGTGTTCCAGACCGGTTCAGGGACGTCATCGAACATGAACACCAACGAGGTGATCGCCTCCGTCGCCAGCCAGTCGCTCGGCGACAAGGTGCACCCGAACGATCACGTGAACGCTTCCCAGTCGAGCAACGACGTTTTCCCGAGCGCGATCCACATCGCGGCGACGCAGAGCCTGGTGACCGTCCTGGTGCCAGCGCTGGAGCACCTCGCGGACGCGCTGGCCGCGAAGGCGACCGAGTTCGCCGAAGTCGTCAAGAGCGGCCGCACCCACCTGATGGATGCCACGCCCGTGACGCTCGGCCAGGAGTTCGGCGGCTATGCCGCCCAGGTCCGCTACGGCGTGGAACGGATCAATGCCGTCCTCCCACGGGTGGCCGAGCTGCCACTGGGCGGTACGGCGGTCGGCACCGGCATCAACACCCCGGCCGGCTTCGCGTCCTCGGTGATCTCGGTCATCGCCGAGGAGACCGGGCTGCCGCTGACCGAGGCGCGTGACCACTTCGAGGCGCAGGGGGCCCGCGACGGGCTCGTCGAGGCGTCCGGCGCACTACGCACCATCGCGGTCAGCCTGAACAAGATCGCCAACGACCTGCGCTGGATGGGTTCGGGACCGACCGCGGGCCTGGGCGAGATCGCGCTGCCCGACCTGCAGCCCGGGAGTTCGATCATGCCGGGCAAGGTCAACCCGGTGATCTGCGAGGCCACATTGATGGTCTGCGCGCAGGTGATCGGGAACGACGCCGCGGTCGCCTTCGCCGGCGCCGCCGGCAACTTCGAGCTGAACGTGATGCTGCCGGTGATGGCCCGCAACGTCTTGGAGTCGATCCGGTTGCTCGCCAACGTCAGCAGGCTGCTCGCCGACCGGTGCGTCGAGGGGATCGAGGCAAACGTCGAGCACTGCCGTACGCTCGCCGAGTCGTCCCCGTCCATCGTCACCCCGCTGAACCGCTATCTCGGCTACGAGAACGCGGCCGCGGTCGCCAAGAAGGCGCTCAAGCAGGGACAGACCATCCGCCAGGTCGTCCTCGACTCCGGTTTCGTCGAGGACGGCAAGCTGACCGTCGAGCAGCTGGACGCCGCGCTGGACGTGCTCGCCATGACCCGCCGGCCCGAATGACGCTCTGTCGACATCGCGACGCGAAGCGGCGCAATCTATCTCTTCCTCGGAACGCGCGACGCTGAGTTCGCGCACCCTTTGGGGCGTCCTGCGCCAACTGGAGATCGCGCGGGAGGTACCAAAACGGCGCGGCAGGGTGGGGAGCCGGACGAAATGGGTCCAGCGCGACAACCGAGGCGGGCGGGCTCAGTACCAGCCGTGCGCCGCCTTGAAGGACCACGCGGCGCAGGGGCTGCCGTACCGGGAGTCCATGTACTCGATCCCCCAGATGATCTGGGTGGCCGGGTTGGTCCGCCAGTCGCCGGCGACGGACGCCATCTTGTAGCCGGGCAGTGCCTGCGGGATGCCGTACGCGCCGGAAGAAGCGTTGGTCGCGTGAACGTCCCACATGCTCTCGCGCATGATGATGTTGTTGAAGCAGGAGTACTGGTCGGCCCCGTAGCCGTACTTGTTCTTCATGATCTGGCGGGCGATGTCGCGCGGGTCGGCCGTGCCAGGCAGGTAGCCGCGAGTGGCCAGGATCTTGAGCTTGAGGGCTTCGGCCTCGGCCGCCTTGGCGTCCTTCAGCGCCGCGGCTGCCCGAAGGTTGGCCTGCTCGGCCGCAACCGACTTGCCCCGTGCCCTGAGCGCGCTCACCCGGGCCGCCGCCTTGCTGGCAGCCAGCTTGGCGAGTCGCGCCCGATCGGCGCTGCGACTTGCGTCGGCCTGTCGTTCGGCCTGCTGCGCGGCCAGTTTCAGCGAGGCGGAGTCGGACCTGCTGCCGCCGGAGGGGGGGCGGACGATCGCCTGCGCACCCGGTTCGGCGAGCGCAGCAAGATCACCAACCGGGATCCCGAGCCCGGCCACGGCGACGCTGGCGATGACTGCCGAGAAACCAACCCCCGCGATGGCGTGCTTGACGAGTCGACGCACGGCCAACACCCTGCCACAAGGCCGTTATCAAATCGAAATCAAACATCGGCCAGTCCAACAGCTGGTCGGGTTTTCGTTACCTTCGCGCCCGGATGCAGCAGATTCCAGCGACCAACGCACCGACAGCTCGACTTCGACCTGGAACTGCATTCCTCGAGCCGGCCACAGAAGGCCCGAAGTGTTCGTTTGCGGCTCGCTGTCGGGACAAGGATGCAGCGTTGCGCCTACGCAGCGAGGACGAGGGGGTGCCGGAGGGGACTCAGAGCGCGATGTCCTCCAGCATCTCGGTGACCAGGGCGGCGATCGGCGACCGCTCCGAGCGGTGCAGGGTGACGTGCGCGAACAGCGGGTGGCCCTTGAGCTTCTCGACCACGGCGACGACGCCGTCGTGTCGGCCAACCCGCAGATTGTCCCGCTGCGCCACGTCGTGGGTCAGGACGACCCGGGAGTCCTGGCCGATCCGGCTGAGCACGGTCAGCAGGACGTTGCGCTCCAGGCTCTGCGCCTCGTCGACGATCACGAACGCGTCGTGCAGCGAGCGGCCGCGGATGTGGGTCAGCGGCAGGACCTCCAGCAGGCCGCGATGCAGGACCTCCTCGATCACGACCTTGGAGACGACGGCGCCAAGCGTGTCGAACACCGCCTGGGCCCAGGGCGCCATCTTCTCGCCCTCGGTGCCCGGCAGGTAGCCGAGTTCCTGCCCACCGACGGCGTAGAGCGGGCGGAAGACGACCACCTTGGAGTGCTGGTGCCGCTCCAGCACGGCCTCCAGGCCGGCGCACAGGGCGAGTGCGGACTTGCCGGTGCCGGCCCGGCCGCCCAGCGAGACGATGCCGATCGACGGGTCCAGCAGCAGCTCGAGCGCGATCCGCTGCTCAGCCGAACGGCCGTGGATGCCGAACGCGTCCCGGTCGGCCTTCACCAACCGCAGCTCCTTGCCGGGAGTCACGCGTCCGAGCGCTGAGCCGCTGCCACTGAGCAGCACGACGCCGGTGTGGCACGGCAGGTCACGGGCCGCCGACAGCTCGAGCGTGCCACGCTCGTAGAACGAGGCGAGCTGGTCCGCGTCGACATCGACCTCGGCCATGCCGGTCCATTCGGACTCGATGGCAAGCTCCGCGCGATACTCCTCGGCGCGCAGGCCGACCGCCGAGGCCTTGACCCGCATCGGCAGGTCCTTGGAGACCAGCGTCACGTCCCGACCCTCGGTCGCGTAGTTCAAGGCCACGGCAAGGATCCGGGAGTCGTTGTCACCGAGCCGGAAGCCTTCCGGCAGTGTCACGGGATCGGTGTGGTTGAGCTCAACGTGGACGGTGCCGCCGACGTCGTTGACCGGCACGGGAGCGTCCAACCTGCCGTTGCTGACCCGCAGCTCGTCGAGATGCCGCAGGGCCGTGCGGGCGAAGAAGCCGAGCTCGGGATGGTGCCGCTTGGCCTCCAGCTCGGTGATCACCACCACCGGCAGCACGAGATCGTGCTCGGCGAAGCGACGCAGCGCGTACGGATCGCTGATCAGGACCGAGGTGTCGATCACGTACGTGCGACGGGCGGAGGCCGACCGGCCGGGGTGTTGGGGATCGCTCTGGGAGGACGAGGACGCAGCTGACACGGTGAGCCCTTCTTCGCCGAGGCCGTTCGCGAACGCACGTCCGGCCCCCACAGTTACGCGGATGGCCGGGTGTGGTGCCAGACCTGATGCGGTCCGCACGTCGCGCCCGTCAGCCGACGGTGCATCGATTGCCTCCCGGACGGGTCGCTTTCTCACGCCCCGCACCATCGACGGTACGTCGCCAGGGGGTTCGACCTCTAGAGCCACGCCGCCCCTTTTTCGTGGACGCGGAGCGTCCACGGCGGGGGTCCGGGGGTCGTCCCCCGTCGAATTGTCACCGCGTCGACGCCCAGCGTCGACGGCGGGGTTCCGGGGGTCGTCCCTCCGGCGGATGACGCGCGCGTGCTCTCAACGGCTCAGCGACCGAAGCGACGCTTCCGCTGACTGTAGCTGCGCAGGGCGCGGATGAAGTCCACCTTGCGGAAGTCGGGCCACAGTGCTTCGCAGAAGTAGAACTCGCTGTGCGCCGACTGCCACATCAAGAAGCCGGAGAGCCGCTGCTCCCCGGACGTGCGGATGATCAGGTCCGGATCGGGCTGGCCCTTGGTGTAGAGGTGCTCGGCGATGTGCTCGATATCGAGCGAATGGGCCAGTTCCTCGATCGAGGTGCCGTTGCGGGCATGCTCGGCCAGCAGCGATCGTACGGCGTCGCGCAACTCGTGCCGGCCTCCGTACGAGACTGCGATGTTGACCAGCATCCCGGCCAGGTCGGCGGTGTCGCGGTCCGCGCGCTTCAGCGCCTCGGCCGACTCGGCCGGCAGCAAGTCGAGCGCCCCCACTGGATGGACCCGCCAGCGCTGGACTGCGGCGAGATCGGTGACCATGCGTTCGATCACGCCGAGCAGCGGGCGAATCTCCTCCTCGCTGCTGCGGGAGAAGTTGTCGGTCGACAGCACCCAGAGGGTGACCACGGGGATGCCGAGCTCGTCGCACCACTCGACGAACTCCTTGAGCTTGTCCGCCCCTGCCTGATAGCCGGCGACCAGCGGTTGGCCCGGAGCGTTGGTGCGAGCCCAGCGCCGGTTGCCGTCGGCAAGCACGGCCACGTGCTGAGGCAGCCGCGAGTGGTCCAGCTCGGCGATCAGCCGGTGCTCGTACGTCGCGTAGAGCAGGCCCGATGGGTGCAGACGATCCACGAACTCACGGAGCCGGTCGAAACGGGCCACGAAATGGAGCGTAACTCCGCTCCGATGCCCGCGCTGGCGGATCGCCGGACGCGGAGCGTCGCATGGGGCATTGCGTCGCATGGGTCATTGCGCCCGCCTGTCCTTGATCAGGTTTGGCCATCGACAGCCTGGCGGCTCAGAATGAAGTGGTCTACTCTGGAACTTACTCGCCAGTAACTTCCGTCGTTCCCCAGCGGAGGATGCGATGACGCTCGACGCGCCCGACCGATCAGAGGCACCGGCCGAGCCCGTCGCGGACGTCATCCGCCGGGTCAGACCGCGACTGCGCGGCTGGCTGCACGCCGGCATGGCGCCACTGTCGCTCGCAGCCGGGATCGTGCTGATCAGCCTCGCGCCGACGACCGCCGGCAAGGTCGGCGGCGCAATCTTCCTGGCCGCGTCCGTACTGCTCTTCGGCACCAGCGGCCTGTACCACCGGCGCACCTGGGGCAGCCGTGGGGACGCCGTGCTGAGACGAATGGACCACGCGAACATCTACGTCTTCATCGCGGCCACCTACACCCCTTTCGCCCTCCTGATGCTCCGAGGAACCTCGCGGATCGTGCTGCTCAGCGTGATCTGGAGCGCGGCCCTGACCGGCCTGCTCTTCCGGCTGTTGTGGCTGCGGGCGCCACGCAGGCTCTACACCGCGCTTTACATCGTCGTCGGCTGGACCGCTCTCGGCTGGCTGGGCCCCTTCTATTCCGCGGGCGGCCCGGCCGTGCTGGCGCTGATCGTCGCCGGCGGCCTGTGTTACACCGTCGGGGCGGTCATCTACGGCCTGCGCCGGCCGGACCCGTCACCGGTCTGGTTCGGCTTCCACGAGATCTTCCACGCCTGTACGGTCGCCGGCTTCACCTGTCACTACACGGCCATCTCGCTGGTCACCTACGGCGCTCGCTAGGGCGGCGAGCCCGGCGTCGGTCAGTCGGCGCTGGGCGTCCGTTGCGGCCCCGAGAGCCGGCTCTGCCCGGCCAGCTGGCCCGCCAGCGCCTCCGCCGAGGTGACGGGGAGCCGACACACGAAATGCCGGCAGACGTAGGCGGAGGCATGGCCGGCGATGAGCGGGCGATCGGCGAGCAGCGCGAAGCCGGGCTCGTCGGGCCTGCCGGCGACGATCACCGAGCCCGCCGGCGCGGCCAGGTAGGCGCTGCGGACCAGCTCGTCGCGGGCGGGATCGCCCGGCTCGCCCACCACCGCCACCTGGAACGGCGTGTGCTCGTGCTGCCGGCTGATCGCGTCCGCGAGCAGCCAGCCGGCGAACCGGGGCGCCTGCCGGACCAGGCTCGCGGCACGAAACGCGGCGTCCTCGGCCCGGGCCGCATAGGCGTCCTCACCGGTCAGCTCGGCGAGCAGGCGCAGCGCGTGAACGGCCGCGCTCAGGCCGGAGGGGGTGGCGTTGTCCGTCGGATCCGACGGGCGGGTGTAGAGCCGCTCGGCGTCGGCCGCGGTGTCGAAGAAACCACCCGAGCCGTCGTCGAACTGCACGAGAACCACGTCGACGAGCTGCCGGGCGCGCTCCAGCCAGTCAGCGTTCGACGTCGCCGAAGCCAGCCGCACGAACCCGTGCGCGAGCGCTGCGTAGTCCTCCAGGATGCCCAGCGCCGAGCCGGCCACGCCGCCGAGCGAGGTCCGGCGCAGCCGGCCATCCACCCAGTGCAACCGCCAGAGCAGGTCCGCCGCCGCCTCCGCCGCCGCCAGCCACTCCGGCCGAGCGAAGATCATCGCAGCCTGGGTCAGGGAGTCGATCAACCAACCGTTCCAGGCTGCCACGACCTTGTCGTCCCGGCCGGGCCGCGGCCGCCGCTCGCGGGCCGCCAGCAGCTTGGTCCGGACGCCGGCCAGCCGATCCTGGTCCGGCTCGCCGCGGAGCTGCAGCGTGGACAGCCCGTGCTCGAACGTGCCGATCGAGGTGACGCCGAAGACCTCGGCCGCCCAATCGCCGTCCGCCGAGCCGAGCACGTCCCCGAGCTGGGCTGGGCTCCAGACGTAGTAGGCGCCCTCCCGCGAGCGGCCGTCCGCGTCCGCGGAGTCCGCATCCAGGCTGGCGGCGAAGGCGCCCTCGGGCGTACGCATCTCGCGCAGCAGCCAACCGACCAGGTCGTTCACGACCCGCCGAGCGATCGGCTCGCGGGTCCGTCGCCACCAGTGCCCGTAGGCACCGAGCAGCAGGGCGTTGTCGTACAGCATCTTCTCGAAGTGCGGCACGACCCAGCGGGCGTCGACGCTGTAGCGGGCGAAGCCGCCGGCGAGCTGGTCGTGGATGCCGCCTCTGGCCATCGCCTGCAGGGTCCAGCCCGCCATGCTCATCGCCTGCTCGCCGCCGTGCCGCAGCAGCGCCTCGAGCACCATCGACGGCGGGAACTTGGGAGCGCGGCCGAAGCCGCCGCCCGCCGGATCGTACGAGCGCTGCAACTCCGCCAAGGCCGCGTCGACGTCAACGTGGCCGTCCGAGGCGGCCCCGGAATCGTCCCGGCCTGCCGAGGCATCCCCCCGGCCGAGCGCTGCCAGCCGGTCGACGATCTGACGCGCGCTCTCCACGATCTCCGAGCGGCGCTCCCGCCAGGCCGCGGAGATTGCGTCCAGCACCTGGCCGAAGGACGGCATCCCGTGCCGCGGGGTCGGCGGAAAGTAGGTCCCGGCGTAGAACGGCCGTCGGTCCGGTGTCAGGAACACGCTCATCGGCCAGCCGCCCTGACCGGTCAGCGCTTGGGTGGCCTGCATGTAGACCGCATCGACGTCCGGGCGTTCCTCCCGGTCGACCTTGAGCGCGACGAAGGAGGAGTTGAGTGCCGCGGCAGTGGCGGCGTCCTCGAAGGACTCATGCGCCATGACATGGCACCAGTGGCAGGCCGCATAGCCGACGGAGAGGAAGACCGGCACGTCGCGTGCCGCCGCCTCAGCGAACGCCTCGTCCGACCATGGCCACCAGTGCACGGGGTTGTCGGCGTGCTGCAGCAGGTACGGGCTGCTGCTGCCGGCCAGCCGGTTGCGGCCGCTCACGCCGCGCTCGCCGGCCCGCCCGTGCCGGCCATGATCAGGTGATCAAGTGGGGAGATGGCGGAACACCCGAGCGTTCAGGCCGAGCCGTTCGGCGAGGCCGGCTTGGACGACTTCGGGTCGGCAGTGGTGTCTCCGGTCGCCTCCTCCGCCGCGCCGGCGGTCTCCTCGTCGCCGATCTTGATCTTGCGGAACTGGCGCCGCATGCTCAGGAACAGCAGCACCATCGCGGCCGCGAGCAGCAGGACGATGATCAGCGGCGTCCATCCGGGCCTGACGATGCTCGGATCGACATCCAAGGCCAGCAGGTACGCCATGACTGGACTCTACGCTTCCGCTGCGACTAGCCGATCGACCGCGATCCCGGCGAAGAGGTCGTCCTCCGGCAGGGTCGTCTCGATCTGGGAGCGGGCCAGCTCCCAGTCCTCGGTGGGCCAGACTGCCTGGTGCAGCTCCAACGGCACGGAGAACCAGGAGCCCTCCGGGTCCACCTGGGTCGCGTGGGCCAGCAGGGCATGGTCGCGGATCGGGAAGTACTCGGCGCAGTTCACCCGCGTCGTCAGCCTTGCCTCGTGCGCGGGATCGGGCGACCAGCCCCGGAGCCTGTCGGTGTAGACGGCCTGCCGTCCGCGCGCCACCATCGCGCGGTCCAGGGCCAGCAGCCGCTCCCGGTTGCGGGCGTAGTGGTAGTAGAGCTTGACGGGCTGCCAGGGATCGCCCAGGTCGGGGCGAAACTCCGCGTCGGCCGCCGCATCGTACGCGGCGACGCTGACCTCATGGCAGCGGATGTGGTCGGGATGCGGGTAGCCACCCTGCTCGTCGTAGGTGGTCATCACGTGCGGACGGAAGCTGCGGATCACTGCGACCAGCGGCGGCACCGCCTCAGCCGCATCGACGGCGGCAAAACTGCCCTCGGGCAGCGGCGGCGGCGGATCGCCCTCGGGCAGACCGGAGTCGACGAAGCCCAGCCACACCTGCTCGATGCCGAGGATCTGCCGAGCCCGGTCCATCTCCTGGCGGCGGATCTCCGCGATGTTGGCCAGGATGTCCGGACGGTCCATCGCGGGGTTGAGGATCGAGCCGCGCTCGCCGCCGGTGCAGGTCGCCACCATGACCCGAGCGCCCTCCGCCACGTATTTCGCCGTGGTCGCCGCACCCTTGCTCGACTCGTCGTCTGGATGCGCGTGCACGTGCAGGAGCCGAAGCCGCTCACCCGCGGCATCCGTACGCAGTGCCGGGCGGGTCATGCGCTCATGCTGCCACTCAACCGCTTGCCACGGCTTTGGCGTCCGGGCAGCGACCCGAGGGGGCGACCTCCCAGACCCCCGCTGCGGCGCCGACCGCGTTGGCCGGACCAGGCTTCCGAGGAAGCTCCACTCCCTCGACTCGGCGCCCCCGGATCTATCCGAGGGACGACCCCCGGACCCCCGCTGCGGCGCCGACCGCGTTGGCGGACCACGCCTCCGAGGAAGCTCCGCTCCCCCGGCTCGACGCCGCGAAAGGGCCGAAGCGACAGGGCTGTAGCTCACCAGGTCGTCCGTATAGTGATGGGCATGAGCCAGCTGCTCGATCGGCTGCACGGCTTCCTGGACAGTGCTTTCGGCAGCCCGGGACTGGTGCTGGAGGACACCCACCAACCACCGATCGACCACCGGCCAACCCTGCGCAGGGTCGCGGCCGAGGCGCTGATCCGGCAGGACGAGGCCGAAGTCGTGCTCAGGCAGATCCGCGACCGCATTCCTCTCGGACACGTCGCGCCCCGCGGCGGCCCGCTGGTGCGCCGCTTCTTCGAGCTCCGCGACCTGCTGCCGGAGCACTGCGACGATCCGGAGCAGGAGCGGTTGCGGGGCATGCTGGACGTGATCCTGCACAACCACGCGATGTTGATCTCCACCGCGATGGACCTTGCGGCCTGTGAGTGGCGCTCCGAGCGGATCTCCCGCCAGATCGACACCCTGGACGGGGTCGGCGCGACCGGGCAGCGGCTGGACGAGATCTACCGCAACCTCCGGTGAGCCCAGCCAACCGATCGGGCGCGCGAGGTTCGCCTCACCCGCGGTCGGCCCAGATTCGCGACGAGGCGGCCGAGCGGTTGCGCCGGCGCTATCCGCGATCCCGAGTCCCCCGGGCGGTCCTGATCGCGTTGATCGGCGTGGGTGCCGCGCTGGCGCTGTGGTGGCTCGTCGGGACCGCTCTGCACCATGCCCGGCCAACAGCGGCAGCGCAGGTGAGCGCGTTCGACGTCCGCAGCGACACCAAGATCGCCGTCACCATGACGGTCGACCGGCTGGATCCCAGTATTCCGGTGACCTGCCGGCTGGTTGCCCAGGCGCAGGACTTCCAGATCGTCGGCGAGCAGGCTGTGCACGTGCCGGGCGGCGCCGTACGGCTGGTGAACGTCAAACTCGAGCTCGTCACCCTGCGCCGGGCGACCACCGCGGTGGCCAAGGGCTGTACGCCGGACTAAGCGCACGGCGCGGGAACTGAGGTCCCGACCCCTCCCCGAGGCGGTCATCCATGGCCGCCTCGGCCGGCCGAGGGCTTGGTACTCTGGTCCGATGTCCGAGAACCCGTCGCAGGCCGTCTGGCTGACCCAAGAGGCGTACGACAAGCTCAGCAACGAGCTCGACCAGCTCGCTGGTCCGCGCCGTGCCGAAATCGTCCAGAAGATCGCGCAGGCGCGCGAGGAGGGTGACCTCAGCGAGAACGGTGGCTACCACGCCGCACGTGAGGAGCAGGGGCAGCTGGAGGCCAGGATCCGGCAGCTGACCGACATGCTGCACCGGGCACAGGTCGGCGAGGCGGCGACGAACTCCGGCGAGGTCGCGCCAGGGATGAAGGTCACGATCGCCTTCGACGGCGACGAGGCGGACACCGACACATTCGTTCTCGGCTCCCGCGAGTTGCTCGGCCTCGACGAGAGCGTCGACTCCACCAACGTCTACAGCCCGCAGTCCCCGCTCGGCGCGGCCATCCTCGGCAAGCGCAAGGGCGACGACGTCTCCTACGTCGCCCCGAACGGCCGCTCGATCAATGTCACCGTGATCGAGGTCCAGCCCTTCTAGAGCTCGGCGAGCAGGGCCTGGGCTTCGGCCGGGGTGAGAGCGCCCGCCGCCACCTCGGACAGGATCTGGTCCCGGGTGAGCCCCGGGCTGGACTCCTCCGGCTGCTCGGCGAGACCAAGCTTGACCAGCAGCTCGGAGAACCGCAGCCGGGCTGTCGGGTAGGACACCCCGAGGTGCTTCTCCACCTCGCGCAGGTTGCCGCGCGAGACGAGGAACACCCGGAGCAGCTCCGTGTCCTTGTCGTTCAGCGCACAGAACTCGCAGGATGCGAAGACACCGGCCAGCTCGCTGCCGCAGGAGGCGCAGCCGAGCCGAGTGACGGCAAGCTCGTCCCCGCAGACCGGGCAGTCCCGTGGGGCTCGATATTCGGCCCACTCGGGAGCACGAGCCTGGGCACTGCCCGGTGCGTCGTCGGCCGTCCAGGCTGATGCCTTATCGGACCTACGCCGCCCGCGGTCGGCGCGGGAGGGCCGCTCGCGCTCGGCCGTTCGGCGAGGACTCATGCGCGGGCACCGGCGAAATCGTGGAGCTCAGCGGAGCGATTCGGTCCGGTGGTCATGCGGCGCCGGTCTCGGCCGGCTGGTCCGACCCGGCCCGTACTGCCGCGTGGCCCATGACGACCTCGATGTCGAGGCGGGCACTGCCATTGCCCATCACGACCTCGTCGCCGGCGCCGGTGTGCCCGCCGGACCAGCTGACCCGGCCGAGCTGGGCCTCGCCCTTGACCGTCACGTTGGAGTCGTCGTGCAGCGTGATCGACAGCGAGCCGGATTCGGCCCGGATGCGGTTCCGGCCGGTCTTGACCGAGCCCTTGATGGTCGCCTGGCCCGCCTGGATCAGCGCATCGTTGATCTCGGCCACGTCCAGCATCTTCGCGGCGCCAGCGGTCACCCGCACCTTGCCCAGGTGCGGAACCCGCTCGGTGTTCAGGCTGCCGGCGGTCACCTCGACGTCGATGACGATGTTCGGGTTGACCCGCAGGAAGAGCTCTTTGCCGAGCCCGAGGGAGCGGAAGTCGTCGAGCGAGCGCGGCGCGCGGAGGATGCTGAAGCCGTCGAGCGAGGCGCCCAGCTCGCCGTCGCTGGAGACCTCCAGCACAGCACCGTTGCGGCGCAGTACGTGCGGACCGTCCGCGGACAGCGTCGCGACCGAGGTCTCGCCGATGATCCGGACCCGGCGGCCGATGGCCCGGACCGAGATCCGCTCTACCCCGTTGGTGTTCACCGGCTTCCGCCGTACGGGGTCATGCTGCGGGTCGGCCGCCGGCGCTGTGAACGCCTCGGTTCGGTAGGTCGCGTGCTGCGGACGGTCCGTCGCCGCCGCCCAGGGATCGGAGCCGGTGTCGGAGGTGATCCCGTCGGCCAGCTCCTCGTTGGTGGGCTCGCCAGTCGTCTCGTGGGCCGGCTCGGCCGTCGTCTCCGCCGTCGGCTCGGGCGCCGACTCGGCGGCCTTCAGCGCGTCGATCCGACGAGCGGCCTCGGCCGCGTCGATCCGCCCCGCGGCCAGCTCTTCGAGGATTGCAGTCATTCCTGGAGTCGTCATGCAACGAATGTAAAGTCCGACTTTCACTTGTGAAAGGTCGCGCTTCGAACTCAGGGTGAGTTCAGGGGTTACTCATGGGCTAGAGCCAGCTTCGGGGATGGAGCCGTCAACCTGCGGCGGCGAAGCCCCGAACGGAGAGGTCGGGCGCGGCGGCGACGTAAGGAGCGATGAGCGAAACGCCGTGCCGCAATAGCTGGGCCATCGGACCATACCGCGTTTCGTGAAGAACGACGCACGAGCCGTCTGTAGCGCCCGACCCGGAGTGAGGGAACCCAAAGAAGATTGTGTGCAGCATACAACTATGTTGTATGGTTGGGCCATGCAATCGACCGTCGGAGCGGCTCCGGCATCCCGTACGAAATCGGTGGAATCGGTGATGCACGCGCTGATGAGCGTCGGTCGGCTGGTCCGCCAGCGCGGGCCGGGCGAGACGCTGGACACGGGTAGCTTCTGGATGCTCAAGACGCTGAGCGCCAACGGGTCCATGAGGCTGACCGACCTGGCCGCCTGCGCCAATCTCGACACCTCGACGGTGTCCCGGCATGTCGCCCAGCTGCACCGGGCAGGACTGATCGAGCGCGCGCCCGATCCCGACGACCGGCGGGCGCTCCGCGTCCAAGTCAGCAGCAAGGGTCAGGGCCAGCTCGACCAGGCGCTCCGGGCCCGGTTGGCCGTGCTCGAGCGCACCCTCGACTCCTGGCAGCCCGACGACGTACGCGAGCTCGACCGGCTGCTGACTCGTTTCGTCACCGACCTGGACTCCCTCACCCAAGACCTGGAGAAGTCATGAGCAAGTACCAGCCTCGGCGCGCCCTGATCGAGGACGAGCCACAGCTGACCGCGCCCGTACCGGCGACGACCGGCGACGCGCACCCCGCGCACGGACCGGGCGACTACCTCAGCCACCGGCAGATCCTGGTCGTGATGGGCGGCCTGATGGCGGGCATGTTCCTGGCGGCGCTGGACCAGAGCATCGTCGGCGTCGCGCTGCCTAAGATCACCTCGGAGCTCGGCGGCCTGGACAAGCTGTCCTGGGTGGTCACGGCCTACCTGCTCACCTCGACAGCGGCCACTCCGCTGTGGGGCAAGATCTCCGACCTGCTGGGCCGGCGGCCGATCTTCCAGGCGGCGATCACCGTCTTCCTGCTCGGCTCGGTGATCTGCGGGTTCGCCAGCCCGCTCGCAGACCTGCTGAACGTCTCCGGCATCAATGTCATGATCGTCGGCCGGGCGGTGCAGGGACTCGGCGGCGGCGGGCTCATGTCGCTCGCGCTGGCGGTGATCGGCGACGTCATCCCGCCGCGCGAGCGCGGCAAGTACCAGGGACTGTTCGGCGCCGTCTTCGGCGTCTCCTCGGTGGCCGGTCCGCTGCTGGGCGGCCTGTTCACCGACCATCTGGGCTGGGAGTGGATCTTCTTCATCAACGTCCCGATCGGCGCCGTCGCACTGGTGATCACCTCGCTGGCGCTGAAGCTGCACCACGTGCGCCGGAAGGTCTCGGTCGACTATCTCGGCGCGACCACGATCGTCGGCTCGGTCACCTGCCTCGTCCTCTACCTGAGCTGGGCGGGTCCCAACAAGGGCTGGAGCTCGACCGTCGGGCTCGGCCTCCTCGTCGCCGTCGTCGTCCTCGCGGCGCTGTTCGTGCTGGTCGAGTTCCGGGCCAAGGAGCCGATCATCCCGCTCAGCCTCTTCAGCCACTGGACCTTCGACTCGAACATCATCTTCGCGCTGATCATGGGCGTCGGCATGTTCGGCGGCCTGATCTTCCTGCCGATCTACCTGCAGGCGGTGAAGGGCATGTCCGCGACGAACTCGGGCCTCTCTCTGCTCCCGTTGGTCCTCGGCATCTTCGCCACCTCGATCAGCAGCGGCCAGATCATGACCCGCACCGGCCGCTACAAGTGGATGCCGATCACCGGCGCAGCCGTCGTCGGCGGCGCGCTGTTCGCCTTCTCCAGGCTGAAGGTCGACACCCCGTACTGGACGCTCGCCATCATGATGTTCTGCTTCGGCGCCGGCCTGGGCCTCACCATGCAGGTGGTGGTCACCGCGGTGCAGAACAGTGTCGAGCGCAAGCACATGGGCGCGGCCACCGCGTCGGTCGCGTTCTTCCGCTTCATGGGCGGCGCGATCGGCACGGCCCTGTTCGGCGCCATCTTGAACATCCGGCTGCCCAAGCACCTGAAGGACGTCGTGCCCGCCCAGGCGCAGGCCCAGCTCGGCACGGCCTCCGGCTCGATCCACGACGTCACGGCCATCCGGGCGCTGCCGGAGCCGATCAAGGGTTGGGTGCTCGAGGCGTTCACCCGGTCGATGGACGACCTGTTCCTGGTCGGCATCCCGTTCATGGCAGTGGCTGTCCTGGTCGCGGTCACCATGCGGGAGAAGCCCCTGGAGAGCCGCAGCCAGCCGCGACCCACGCCGGCCGCCAGCGAGTCTGAGGGGCCAGAGCTCATCTCCATGGGACACTAGCCGTACGAATTCCGCGGAACGCTGGACGTACGAAATGAAGAAGCCGCAACTCTTCTCCATTGGGCATTAGGTACGGACGCGCCGTACCAGCGTGGACCGATTAGGAGAACACGCCGGTGAGTGGCAGATTTGGCCCCAAGGGGGGCGCTGGATGGCTGGGCCGCGCGCTCTGCCGGCGGATGAGCGTCGGTAACGCGCGGCGGGCGTCAGGCGTTATTAGGAGTGGAGCCGGTTCGCCGGGCTCCGCGGCAACGCTGACCACATAAGGATTCGCCATGCGAGCGAGAACTCCGTTCGCCCGCGCCGCTGTGCTGGCCGCAGCGGTGTCGCTGCTGGCCGCTTGCGGGAGTGCGGCCGCCACCTCCCCAGACGCTTCGACGTCCAGCACTGGTGGGCCACGTGGCCAGGGCTCGCCGTCCGGGCAGCCGTCGGCGGGTCCGACCGGCACTCCCCCAGCCGCACCCGTCAGCCTGACCAGCAACGTGAAGGACGGCGCCGGCTCGGTCACGGTCGACACGCTGGTCGCGGTCAAGGCGACCTCGGGCCGGATCACCAAGGTCACGCTCAGCTATCGCACGGTCGACCGGCGCGGCCGTACGGTCAGCGGCAACGTGAGCGGCACGCTGAGCAAGGACGGCGCGTCCTGGGTGGCCGCCGACCGGCTGGAACCGGCTGCGTCGTACACGCTGAGCATGTCCGGCCAGAACGTCGAGCATCGGACGGCCACCGTGACCACCGCCTTCCGCACCCAGAACCTGACCCTGGCCCAGCAGACCTTCGCCGAGCTCTATCCGCTGGCGGGCAGCCACGTCGGCGTCGGCATGCCGGTGGTCCTGCGGTTCGACGTGCCCGTACGGAACAAGAAGACCTTCGAGAAGAACCTGCACATCACGTCCTCACCCGCACAGGTGGGCACCTGGTCCTGGTTCTCCGACCGCGAGGTGCACTTCCGGCCGAAGAACTACTGGAAGCCGGGCACCACGGTGAGCGTGCACGCCGACCTCAACGGCCTCAACGCGGGCAGCGGCATCTACGGCCAGAACTCGACGTCCACCTCGTTCACCGTCGGCCGGTCGCTGGTCACCAAGATCAACCTGGCGAGCGACCTCGCCCGCGTCTACCGCAGCGGCAAGCTCCTCCGCACCATCCCGGTCAGCGGCGGCAAGCCGGGCTGGCAGTCCCGCAGCGGCACGAAGCTGATCATGGACAAGCTCTACCAGACCCGGATGACCAACGAGATGATCGGCGCCAAGGAGCAGTACGACCTCAAGGTCTACTACGCGATGCGAGTCACCAGCTCCGGTGAGTTCCTGCACGCCGCGCCCTGGAACGCCGGCTACTTCGGCCGCACCAACGCCAGCCACGGCTGCATCGGCATGAGCACCGGCAACGCGTCCTGGCTCTTCAGCCAGGTGCTGATCGGCGACCCCGTCGTCACGACCGGCACCAGCCGTGGGCTCGAGCGCGGCAACGGCTACAGCGACTGGAACGTGTCGTTCAAGGAGTACGCGAAGGGCTCGGCGCTGTAAACATGGCGACGCTACCGCGTCGCGCGGATTGCGCTCTCAGCCCGCTGTCATACTCCCTCGCTCGCACGACCCACCAAGAGACTCCTCGCTTTCGCTCGCGGCGTGCCGTGCTCGACAAAGTCGCATGACACCGGCGCGCAATCCGGGCACATTGCGACGCTGGCGCGTCGCTCGGATCGCGCTCCTGGGCCGTGCTAGTGGCGGCTGTGACCCGACGGCCAGCGGACCGCGCTGGCGAGGGCCGGCTCGCTGCCGCCGCTCAGGTACTGCACGAAGGACTTGGTGAAGGCCAGCACCGGTACGGCGATCAGCGCGCCGATGATCCCCCCGACGATGACCCCGACCGCGATGCCGAGGATCACCGCCAGCGGGTGCACCTTGACCGCGCGGCCGAGCAGGAACGGCTGCAGCACGTGGCCCTCGACCTGCATCACGAAGATGATGCAGCCGAGCATGATCAGCGCCTTGACCCAGCCGAGCGCGACGAGCGCCACGATCACGGCGACGAAGCCGGAGACCAGCGCGCCGACGATCGGGATGAAAGCGCCGAGGAAGACCAGCGCGGCCAGGGCCGGCGCGAGCGGTACGCCGATGATCAGCGCGGCGACCAGGACGCCGATGGCGTCCACGAAGGCGACCAGGATCGTGGCCCTGACGTAGGAGGACAGGGACCGCCAGCCCCGCTTCGCCGCCTCGTCCACCCGCTCCCGGGCGTTGATCGGGACCAGCCGGAGGACGAAGGTGAAGATGCCGCGGCCGTCGTAGAGGAAGTAGAACAGCGAGAAGAGCATGATCGCCAGGCCGGCGAAGAAGTGGCCGACCTGGGTGCTGATCTCACCCGCGTACTTGGCGATGGTGTCGCCGCTGTCGCGGAGGAAGTTCTGGATCCGCTCGTTCCAGGCGTCGACCGCGAACCAGTCCTGGCCGATGTGCAGCGGCCCCGTCTTCAGCCAGCTCACCAGTTGGTTGAAGCCGGCGACGACGTTCCCGGACAGCGACGACGACTGGGTCGCGATCTGGGTGCCGATCAGGGCGAGCACACCGACGATGATGACCAGACCGCCCAGCACCGTGACCGCGGTGGCCGCGGCCCGCGGCAGCCGCCACTTGCGGAGCCGGTTGGCCACCGGGGCGAGCAGCGCGGTGAGCAGGATGGCCACCGCCACCGGGATGACGACCTCGGACAGATAGCGGGCGGTCCAGCCCAGGCCGTAGAGCACGAGCGCGATGATGATCGCCCGCCAGGCCCAAGCGGCGGCGACCCGGATCGGCCGCGGCACCGCATGCTCGTGGTCGGGGATCTGTGCGCCAGGCTCGAGATCGGCGGCACCCTCGGCAGCGGTCGGACCGGGGCCTGGCGCGGCGGTAGGCGGCTGACTCGGCTCGGTGCTCCTCGAGGTCGGTTCGGGGATCTCGTTCGGGCCGGTGTCCTCCGGCTCGGCCACCGGCTCTGAGGTGGTCCGCTCCACCTTCGTCAAGCCGGGGACGCGCATCGTGGCCAGGATGGGCACGCCCGAGGCGCGCCGGGCACCGAGCCGTGACCTGGCCCTGCTGAAGAGTCCCACCATCGCCTCCGGTAGCCGTTGAACCGACCGCTTCAACCGTAGCGGACGAAGTGACGCATCCAAGGAGACGCCAGAATAGGGCCCGTGAGTGCGCCGACCCGCCAGTGGATCTGGCAACGGCGGCGCCGAGCTGGGGAAGAGCACGCTCGCCCAGAAGCTGCTCCAGGCGGCGTCCCAGCGGGGGGTGCGGGGGGTCGTCCTCCCGGAATGCGCGGGGCTCGGATGCCACGCGACGTGCTGGTGCTGGGCGTGATCGCATTCTGCGTCGCGGTCGGCTTCGGCGTGCTCGTCCCGGTGCTGCCGGTGTTCGCCCGCAGCTTCGGCGTCGACAACTTCGCGGTCGGCGCCGTCGTGTCGGTCTTCGCGCTGATGCGCCTGGTCAGCGCGCCGTTCTGCGGCCCGATGATCAATCGGCTCGGCGAACGGGTGATCCTGGCGACCGGCATCTTCATCGTCGCGATCTCCAGCGGCCTGGCCGGCGTCTCCCGGTCGTATCTGCAGCTGCTCGTTCTGCGCGGGGTGGGCGGCTTCGGCTCGGCGATGTTCACCGTTTCGGCCACGACGCTGCTGCTGACCGCCGTCGAGGCGCGCCTTCGCGGCCGGGCCCAGGGGGTCTTCCAGGCAGGCTTCCTGATCGGCGGCATGGCCGGCCCGGCGGTCGGCGGGCTGCTGAGCGCCATCTCGCTGACCGCGCCCTTCTTCTTCTACGCGGGCACCCTGCTGGTCGCCGGAACCGTCGGCATCGTTCTGCTCCATCCCGGCCGGCGGGCAGCCGAGGCCAAGCGCGAGGCGGTGGCGGTCCCGCTGCGCCAGGTGCTGCGGGACGTGCGCTATCAGGCCGCCCTGGCGGCGAACCTGGCGCAGGGCTGGACGTCGTTCGGCGTCCGGATGGCGCTGGTGCCGGTGCTCGTGGTCGAGGTCCTGCACCGCCCGACGACGTGGACCGGCATCGCGTTCGCCATCGCGGCGGTGGCCCAGACGGCTGCGGTCGGGCCGGCCGGCCGGTTCGTCGACACGGTCGGTCGCCGGCCGGCGCTGATCGCCGGGGGTGTGCTGGCGAGCGGGTCGATCGTCGCGGTCCCGTACGCGCCACGGCTGTGGGTGCTGATCGTCGCCCTGTCGGCGTACGGGGTGGCGGCAGCCTTCCTCGGTACCGCACCGGCCGCGACCGTCGGTGACGTGCCCGGCGGTCGGAGCGGCACTCCGGTCGCCCTGTTCTCGATGTGCTCCGACATCGGCGCCATCATCGGCCCCCTCGCGGCGGGAGTGCTCGCAGACCGGGTGTCCTACGGCGCGGCGTTCGGTCTGGGCGCAGGATTGTTGCTCGCGGCGGCTGCCGCTGCGTTGCGCATCCAACGGTCGGCGGGTTTCCCGAGCGAAGCGACTGAGGGTGCAAAGCCGACTACCACGGAGGACGACGGTGAGCCCACAACCGCTGGTTGAACTGGTCAGTCCGGACTGGGCCGATGCCCTGGCTCCGGTGGCGCCAACCGTCGCGACGGTGGGGGACTTCCTCCGCGCAGAGCTTGCGGCCGGGCGCAACTACCTGCCGGCGGGCTCCAACGTGCTGCGGGCGTTCAGCCGGCCGCTGTCGGAGGTACGGGTGCTGATCGTGGGCCAGGATCCCTACCCGACCCCGGGCCATCCGGTCGGCCTGTGCTTCTCGGTCGCCCACGACGTACGGCCGATCCCACGCTCGCTGCAGAACATCTACGCCGAGCTGCAGGCAGACCTCGGCATCCCGCCCGCGCCGCACGGCGATCTGACCGCCTGGTTCCACCAGGGGGTGCTGCTGCTGAACCGCGTGCTGACCGTCCAGCCCGGGCGTTCCGGCTCACATCGCGGTCGGGGCTGGGAGCAGGTGACGCAGCGCGCCATCGAGGCCCTGGTCGAACGCGGGGGGCCTCTGGTCGCGATCCTGTGGGGCCGGGACGCGCAGTCACTGATCCCGATGCTCGAGGGAGTGCCCTACATCGCCAGCGCGCACCCGTCACCGCTGTCTGCCAGTGCCGGCTTCTTCGGCTCCCGCCCGTTCAGCCGCGCGAACGAGCTCCTCGTGCGCGCGGGCGGCACGCCGATCGACTGGACAGTCGGCTGATCAGCCCAGCGCCTGCTCGAGGTCCGCGATCAGGTCCTCGGCATCCTCGATGCCGACGCTGAACCGTACGAGGTCGTCCGGCACCTCGAGCGCCGTGCCCGAGACTGACGCGTGAGTCATCCGGCCGGGATGCTCGATCAGCGACTCAACGCCGCCCAATGACTCGCCGAGAATGATGATCTTGGTCCGGCTGATCACCTCCAGCGCCGCCGGCTCGCCGCCGGCGACCCGGAAGCTCACCATCCCGCCGTAGCGGCGCATCTGCCGCTTGGCCAGATCATGTCCGGGGTGGGCGTCGAGCCCGGGGAAGAACACCTCCGGCACCCGCGAGTGGCCGGAGAGGAAGTCCGCGACCCGTTCGGCGTTGTCGCAGTGCCGCTCCATCCGGACGGCAAGGGTTCGCAGGCCGCGCAGCACCAGCCAGCAGTCGAACGGGCTCGGCACGCCGCCGATGGCGTTCTGGTAGAAGCGCAGCTGCTCGGTGAGCGCGTCGTCCTTGGTCACCAGCGCGCCGCCGATCACGTCGGAGTGGCCGCCGCAGTACTTGGTGGTGGAGTGCACCACGACGTCCGCGCCGAGCGCGAGCGGCTGCTGCAGGTAGGGCGTGGCGAAGGTGTTGTCGACCACGACCAGAGCGCCTGCGGCGTGGGCGAGGTCGGCGATCGCCTCGATGTCGGCGATGGCCAGCAGCGGGTTGGTCGGGGTCTCGATCCAGACCGCCGCGGTGTCACCCGGCCGGATCGCCTTCTCCACCGCGGCCAGGTCGGTCAGGTGGACCGGGATCGCGTCGATCCCCCACCTCCGGTGCACCCGCTCGAACAGCCGGAACGTGCCGCCGTACGCGTCGCCGGGCACGACGAAGTGGCTGCTCGGCGAGCCGATCGTCCGCAACAGGGTGTCCTCGGCGGCCAGCCCGCTTGCGAACGCCAGACCGTGGTTGCCGCCCTCGAGAGCGGCCAGACACTCCTCGAGTGCGGTCCGGGTCGGGTTGGCCGAGCGGGAGTACTCGTAGCCGCCGCGGAGCCCGCCGACCCCGTCCTGGATGAAGGTCGATGTGGCGTAGATCGGCGGCACAACGGCCCCCACCGCGGCGTCAGGCTCCTGCCCGGCATGGATCGCGCGGGTCGAGAAGCCGTACGGGTCAGTCATGACCGCGAGCCTACGACGGGGACTCGCCCCGTTGATCGCGAGGCGCTCGACTACCGATGGTGAGACACAACTCACTGCGGGCGGTACGCGTCGCGGCGGTGCTCGATCCGCAACACGACGATCTCACGCGCCGCCTCGTTGATCCGGTACAGCACCCGATATGTCCCTCGTCGTGCGGAGTGGATGCCCGCCAATTGGCCGCGGAGTTGCTTGCCGACGCGCTGTGGATTGCCGAGAAGCGCTCCCGTCATGAACTCGATGACGGCCGCTGCGACAGGCCTGGGTAAGCCGTACTGCACGGCGCGGACGGCGGGCGGTGCCAGGACCAGCTCATACTCTCCCCGCTCGGTCACCGCCACAGAGCGCGCACGGCATCAATGCCACGAACCACGTCCCCACGAACGTATGCCGTGTCGGCCTCCCGGATGTCAGCCAACGCATCCGGATCGCTGAGCACGGCGAGTGTCTCCTCCAACTCCTCGAGGTCCTCGGGGCTGAGGATGACGGCAGCCGCGCGACCGTTGCGTGTGACCGTGACCCGCTCGTGCTCGCGCTCCACGCGCTCGACGACCTCGCTGAAGTGATCACGCACGTCCCGAAGCGGCTCGATGCTCATGGCCACAATTGTGGCTCAGCAGCCGCCTGGAGACAAGAGCCAGTGGAGATTCAGGCGCATCACGACCCGCGGGAAGCCGGCCGAGACGGAGGTAGTGTCGGCCGCCTTAGCGAAGCCGGCGTCCTCGAAGAGCTTGCGGGTGCCGACGAAGGCCATGGTGAGGTCGACCTTCTCGCCCCGGTTGTCGACCGGATAGCCCTCAACCGCCGGCGCGTGGTGGGAGCGCGCGTAGGCCGCAGCGCCGTCCAGCAGCGCGTGCGAGATGCCCTTGCCGCGATGGCCGGGACGCACCCGGATGCAGAAGACCGACCAGACCGGCAGGTCATCGACGCGCGGGATCCTGGTGGACCGATCGACGGGGAGCTCCGAGCGCGGGGCGACGGCTGCCCAGCCGACGACCTCGCCGGCATCGTACGCGAGCACGCCCGGCGCCACCTTGCGACCGCAGAGCATCTTCACGTACTCACCGCGAGCCGGACCCACCAGGCTGCGGTTGGTCTTCGCGTCCACCCGATGGCTCAGGCACCAGCAGACCGAGGAGCCCGGGTTCTTCGGACCGAGCATGGTGGCGACGTCCCCGAACCGCTCTAGGGTCGCTGGCCTGATCCTGATGCTCATCGATGTCACGCTAGCCGAGCGCTCCGACAGTGGATCCGGAGTGGAACAGAGCGTCCCCGGTCAGCGTTTCGTAACCGCGGGGACCGACGTAACGGATTCCGCGGAAGGGAAGACTGGTGAGCATGCTGTTCTCACGGATGAAGTCGACGATGGTCGAGCCCGACAAGGCGCTCCGCGGTCGGGACCGGTCGGTCCTGGTCAACCCGACCTTCCATGACATCTTCGGGATCCCGGTCCAGAAGGTGCCCGAGGGTTCCGAGGTCGCCTACTTCGCTCTCGGCTGCTTCTGGGGAGCGGAGAAGCTGTTCTGGAAGACGCCCGGCGTGACCAACACCGCGGTCGGCTACGCGGGCGGCTACACGCCGAACCCCAGCTATGAGGAGGTCTGCAGCGCCCGGACCGGCCACGCCGAGGTCGTCAAGGTCTGCTACGACCCCGAGAAGGTCAGCTACGAGCAGCTGCTGAAGATCTTCTTCGAGGACCACGACCCGACCCAGGGCATGCGCCAGGGCAACGACGTCGGCACCCAGTACCGGTCGGCGATCTACACCACCACGCCGGAGCAGGCGGCCGCCGCCGAGCGGATCCGGGACGAGTTCCAGACCGAGTTCAGCCGTGCCGGCTACGGCACGATCACGACCGAGATCCGGCCGGCCCCGGAGTTCTTCTACGCCGAGGACTACCACCAGCAATACCTGGACAAGAACCCGCGCGGCTACTGCCCGATCCACGCCACCGGCGTCACCTGCAACGTCGACTGAACCAGCCACTACCTCTGCCGCACCCTTTGGGTCCTCCCGCGCTAGGTCTACCTCGCGCGGGAGGCACCAAAGGGATGCGGCACCAGTCGGCGGAGGTTTCAAGCTCGTGAGCCGGACTACGAGCCGCGGCGGGCGGCGAGCAGCCGGTAGAGCACGCGGAACGGCAGCACCCTGACCATCGCGGCGACCACGCGGGCATCCCGGCCGACCACCGCTCGGGGCGCGGGATGCTCGCTCGTCAGCGACTCGACGATCTTGCGCGCCGGCACCTCCGGCGGCACGCCGTTGCGGCTGCCTCGCTCGGCGAGCCTGCGGGCACCCTCCAGCTGCGCGCCGTAGCGGGCGAACTCCTCCTGGCGGCCGGTCTGGATCTGGTCAACGGCGGCCATCCCGCGCCGCCAGATCGGCGTCGCGATCGCACCCGGCTCGAGCAGTATCACCCGAATGCCGGAGGGGGCCAGCTCCGCCCGGAGCGCCCCGGTCAGGCCGACCAGGCCGTGCTTCGCCGCCTGGTATGCGCCGATGATCGGTCCGGCGATCCGGCCGCCGATGGAGCCGATCATCACGATCCGGGCGTCGCCGTCGGCCTCCGCGGAGCGGCGCAACGCCGGCAGCATGACCTGTGTCATCAGCAGCTGCGCGGTGAGGTTGATCTCCAGCTGCTCGCGGAACACCTCGATCGGCAGGTACTCCAGCGGCCCGGGGAGTGCCGCGCCGGCGTTGTTCACCAGACCGAAGAGCGGCCCGGCTTCGGATACGGTCGCGCCGGCCGCTCGTACGGAAGCCTCGTCGCGGAGGTCGACCATCAGCACTGTGACGTTCGCACCGAACTGCTGGCGCAGCTCGTCGGCGTCGGCGTCCTTCCGCACGGTCGGGAAGACGTGGAATCCCGCGTCCAGCAAGCCCTTGACCGCCGCCCGTCCGATCCCGGTCGAGGCGCCTGTGACGACGACCGACCGGCGCTCATCCATTGCGACCAGCGCCTAGAGAGCGTCGGCGGCGAATGTGTCGCATTGATTCGGGTTGCCGGTGCTGAAGCCCCGGGTGAGCCACTTCTGCCGGTTGGCGGCCGAGCCGTGCGTCCAAGTCTCCTCGGTGACCTGACCCTGGGTCTTCTGCTGGATCCTGTCATCACCGACCGCCCCAGCAGCGTCGAGGGCCCGGTTGAGGTCGTCGGTGGACACGTCGGTGATCGGGCTATCGGGGTCCTGGGTCGCGTGCTTGAACCAGACGCCGGCGTAGCAGTCGGCCTGCAGCTCCAGCCGCACCTGCGCCGACTTGGGGCCGGTGCCCTGGTCGTTGCCCTGCACCTTGGCCATGGTGCCGACAAGGTTCTGCACATGGTGGCCGAACTCGTGCGCCAGGACGTACGCCTCGGCAGCGTCGCCGCCCTCCGCGCCGAGCTTGCCGGTCAGCTCGTCGAAGAACCCCAGATCGAGGTAGACCGTGGTGTCCGGCGGGCAGTAGAAGGGGCCGACCGCGGAGGACGCGGTGCCGCAGGCCGTGCTGACCTGGCCGGTGAACGTGTCGACCTTGATCACCTTGTAGTTCTTGACGGTCGCGCCCCAGTAGTCCTGGATCGAGTTGGTGTAGGCGACGAAACGGCAGTTGCGGTCCTTGTCGATGTCCGAGCCCTTGGTGCACTGGGCGAACGGCGAGCTGTCGCTCGATCCGGAGCCCGCCTGCCCGCTGCCGCCGAGAATGTCGCCTGGGTTGATGCCGAACAGCAGCGCGAGCACCACGACGATCAAACCGGCACCCCCGCCGATGGCGATCTTGCCGCCGTTGCCGCCCCCGCCCATCTGGCTGGGATCGAGGTTGGCCTGATCGCTGTATTTCACGCTGCCTCCGACGGGAGCATACCCAGCACGAGCCGTTCGAACGCGGCTCTCGCGACGGAACCATCCGGCCCGAGCCGGACTCGGTGCAGGCGTACGGCAGTACGGTGAAGACCTCGAGGAGCCGCGGCCGAGATGAGCCAGGTGGTGCGGATGAGTGTCGACTCGACAGCGCTGTCGGAGTCGGACGCCGATCTATGGCACCGGCTGCGGGAGGCCGACGACGCGGCCTTCCGAGAGCTGTTCCTGCGGCACAGCACCGCGGTCTACAACTTCTGCTTCCGCCGTACGGCATCCTGGTCGGTCGCCGAAGACGCGGTCCAGGCCACCTTCGCGACGCTCTGGCGGCGCGCCAAGGCCCACGACATCGAGCGGCTGAAGCTCGAGTCCGCCCGCCCGGTGCTGCTCGCCATGGCCCGGAACGAGTGCAGCAACGTCAACCGGGCCGCCGGCCGGCACCTGCATCTCGTCGACCGGGTGCGCGGTCAGACCCGCGCGGCTCACGACAACACCGCCGCCTGGGTCGAGGCGGAGTCCACGATGGCGGTCATCCGGCGGGCGCTGGACACACTGCCGCAGAACCAGCGCGACGTGGTGGAGCTCGTGGCCTGGTCGGAGCTGTCGCTCGCAGACGTCGCCGCGGCGCTCAAGCTGTCGGTGGGCACTGTGAAATCCCGCCTGTCCAGGGCCCGGGCAAGGCTCGCCAGCAGCGAGATCGCCGCCCTGCTAGGAGACGCTCGATGACCACCCCACAAAATCGCTCCGCTGCTCTCCACGATTTCGCGGGGGCCCCGATATGAGACTCGAACTGCCACCCGAGCGCCCACTGCCCCATCCGGAGCGGATGGTCGAGGCGATCCTGACCGAAGGGGCGGTGCGGAGGCCGCGGCCGAGGCCGGCCCGGATCTACTGGATCGGCGGCCTGGTCGCCGCGGCCGTCGCCATCACCGCCGCGGCCATCGGGATCACCGCGCTGCAGCCAAGCAATCGGAGTCAGGTGGGCAACCCGCCGACGACGACCGCGCCGACGGTGCCCGGCAGCGCCGCCCCCAGCTCCGCTCCGACGTCGTCAGCCACCGCGATGCCCACGCCGACACCGTCGGTGGCGCCAACCCAGCGACCCAGCGCGACCAGCAGTCCGAGCCGGACCGGGACCCCGAGCAAGCCTGTCGTCAAACCGATCGGGACCAGCGTGACGTTCGCCGACTTCGTGGTGAGCGTGACCCAGACCAGATGGACCGAGGGCCAGCGCCTGCTGGTCGAGGCTCAGGTCTGCGTGATCAAGCTGCCCCCCGGCTCCCCCGGCGGAACGACCCGGATCTCCTGGGATGCCTGGACCGTTACCACCTCGCACGGCACGGTCCCGGCCAGACTCGACCCGGCGGCCGCGGTGCCGCAGGACATGTTCCCGCGGCAGGGCCGCTACCAGGTGCACGACTGCGCGACCGGCTGGATCCCGTTCGCCGGTGTCGACGGACCCACGGCCTTCACCAAGATCAACTATCGCAACGGGCTTGGCGACCAGGCCGGCTGGCTGCCGACCGTACGGATGGCGCCGATCGGCCAGCGGGTCGGTGTGCAGTACCTGGATCTGACGGCGAGTGCAACCACGGCCGGCGGCGACGTGTACGCGATCTTGGTCCAGACCTGCGTCCGCAGCGTGCCGCCCGGAACCCCCAATGAGGGGATGCTGCTGACCAGGATCCCGTGGACGCTGGCCACGAGCGCAGGCACGATCCGCAGCACCGACCCCATTCGATTCCAGATCCCGCTGCCGACGACCTATCCCGACAAGGTCCGGCTCAAGGCCGGCCAGTGCGCCAAGGGCTGGATTCCCTTCGGCGTCGGGCAGGACACCGCGGTGTTCGCGATCAACTACCACAACATCTTCGACGGTCACGTGGTCTGGGACCCCACGGCGTAACCCCGGGGACCTGCGTCCCGGCGCTGAGCGTCGCTGGATCGCGCGGTCCCTCCAGGGGGCGCGGGGGTCGGTCCCGCATGGATACGGCTGAGTGAGGGAGCAGGAACGCCGCGCGAGGCGAGCGATTCTCCGGGCGGGTCGGCCGAGCGAGGGACGAAGACAGAACCCTGATCGCGCGATCGCGCGAAGCGCCCACAATAGGGGGGTGAGCGTGACGGTCGTGGACAACCTGACCGAGGGCCGCTACGAGGCTTGGGTCGACGAGAAGCTGGCCGGCTTCACCGAGTACGAGCTCACGGCCGACACGATCATCTTCATCCACACCGAGGTCGAGCCGGAGTACGAGGGTCACGGCGTCGGCAGCGAGATCGCGCGCTACGCCCTCGACGACGCACGCGGCCGGGGTTTGCGGGTCCGTCCGTTGTGCCCGTTCATCCGGGGCTGGATCGAACGGCACCAGGACTACGCGGACCTCGTCGGCTGAGGGGCTGACCCGGTCGGCTAGCGGTTCGTCCAGGCCGGAGCGGCCTGCACGTTGTCGCGTACGCCCTCGGTCCACAGCACCCGCTGGTCGGCACCGTCGCCGTCCATCAGCCACACTCGTTCGATCGTGGCGCCGGGCCAGTCCGGCGACGCCGCGGTGCTCTTGAAGGCGATCTCGTCGCTGCCCGGTGACCACGAGGGGTTCTGCTCGCTGACCTGGGATGTCTTCGTCAGCGCCGTCGGTTTCTCGGAACCGTCGGCGGGCACGACGAAGATGTCGGCATTCGTACGCACCTCGCGATGGCGGAACGCGATCCGTGAACCGTCCGGCGACCAGGCCGGATCCGCGTCGTTCTTGTCTGGCGTCGCCGCGTTCGTGAGCTTGCGCGGCTTGCCGCTGCCGTCGGAGATCATCAGCGCGCCACCGTCGAAGGTCGTGTCGGCCGGCGCGGCCCAGAACACGACGTGCGAGCCGTCCGGCGCGTATCCGGCGTCGCCGACCCGGTCGTTGCCATTGCTCAGCTTCTTCAGGACCGTGCCGTCCATCCGGATGACGTAGAGGCCCCAGTTCCCGTCGGCGTCCTGACACGCGATCGCGACGCGAGTCGGATCGGCCGGATCGAACGCCGGCCGGGTCGTCGCCCCCGCACACTCCTCCGGCACGGACTCGAAGAGGTCCCGGGCCTGGCTGCCGTCAACCGCGGCGATCCGCAGCGTCCCGTCGTGGCTGTAGATCATGGTCGCCCGGTCGGGTGAGAGCGCAGGACCGCTGTCGTCCCCGTCGGCCTTGATCACGGCCCGTACGGGGGATGGATTGCCGATCTCGCCGAGATAGATGTCGAAGCCGCCGTCGACCCTGACCGGCACCAGCATCTGGTCGTCGGTGAGCGGCTCGGAGCGCGGCAGGCCGTCGGAGGGCGTCTCCGAAGCAGTCTCGGTCTCGGTGGGCGACTCCGACGGTTCCTCCGACGGGCCGGACGACTCACTGGCGCTCGGACTCTCCGGTGGGCTGGTGGTCACCGCCCCGCCGCCGAACAGGCCACTTCCGGGGAGGTACACGTAACCGACGCCGGACGCGACGCCGGTCACCAGCGCGGCGGCCAGCACGATGAGAATCAGCCGCGGGATCCGGCGCAGGGCTGACAGGCCGCCGCCGGTGGCGGGCGCCGCCGGCACGCCCTCCGGCACAGAGCCGGCCAGGCTGGCGGCGGCGCCCTGCACCGCCTGCCCCGGCGGCCCGAACTGTCCCGCCATCTGCCCGGGCTCCAGGTCGGGCGGCAGCGCCCGCCCGGGCATCTGACCGGGCTGAAGATTCGACGGCAGCGCCTGCCCGGCCATCTGATCGGGCTGCAGGGCAGGTGGCAGCGCCTGACCGGGACCAAAGCTCGCCCCCATCCCCTGCCGCGCTTGGAAGTCGGCTGCCATCCCCTGCCCCGATGACTGCAGGTCCGCCGGCAGCTGAGCCGGCGCGAACTGCCCCGGCACTTGCCCAGCCCCGACCTCGCCCGGGCTGAACTGGCCCTGTGGCGGTCCGTACGGCGGCATGGCCGTCGGCGCCTGGACCTGGCCGCCGGCCTCAGCCCCGAACGGCGTCGGCCCTGGCGACGGCATCGTCGTCTCGCCGCTCGGTGCGCCGGCCAGTGCCGTGGCACCGGCGGCAGCGGCCGCGGCGCCCGGATCGGGAATCGCGGCCGCCCCTGCCGGCGCGTTCCCGATGCCGGTGCTGTAGCCCGACTCCCCGACCCGTACGGCACCGAGCGCGACGTCGTGCTTGGGATGGATGTCGAGCGCGGTCGGTACGCCGAACTCGCGTTGCAGCATCTCCCCGACCAACGGGATCCGCGAGCTGCCGCCGACCAAGACGATCGCCTTCATGTCCGTCACATTCACCGAGGCGGACCGCAGCGCCCGGGTCAGGCCCGCCATGGTCTCGCCGAGCACCGGCCGGATCAGTGACTCGAACTCTGTCCGGGTGACCCGGACCGAGGTGCTCAGACCGGGCAGCGAGACTGGCACCACCACGTCCGCATCGCTGGACAGCGCCTCCTTCGCCTCCACGCACTCGCGGCGCAGCCTGGCCAGGCCGACGGTGACCACGTCGTCCTCAGGGTCGAGGCCTGCCACCCGGTCGGCCAGCGAGTCCATCACGAGCCTGAACACGACCTCGTCGAAGTCAACCCCACCGAGCCGCTCGACGCCCTCGGGCGAGCCGAGGATGCCGAATCCGTGCTCCGTCTTCTCCAGGACGCAGGCGTCGAACGTGCCGCCACCGAGGTCGTAGACCGCGAGCCGGTCGCCGACGGCGACCCGTACCGATGCGGCATACTGCGCGGCGGCGGCCACCGGCTCGGGGCAGCCGCGCCAGGCGCCGACGCCGGCAAGCCCGACGATCTCGTTCAGCAGTCCGAGCTTGAACGGTCCCCAGTTGGCCGGATAGGTCAAGATCACCTCACCCGGCGGCCCGCCCATCCGCTCGGCGGCACGGGCGACCACCCAGCCGAGCAGCTGTCCCATCAACTCCTCGGCCGTTACCGACTGGCCGCCGACGACGAGCGGCACGCGATCGCCGAGGCGCCGCTTGAACTCGCGGACGAGCCGGTCGGGTTCGGCCGCACCCCGGCGCTCCGCCGCCTCGCCGACCAGGAAGCCCTCCGGCCCCATGAACACCACCGACGGCACCTGCAGCGCGCGGTTGCCGAGCCCGAGGACCCAGGGCGCGCCGCCCGCACCAACGGCAGCGGCAGTGAAGGTGGTGCCGAGGTCGACTCCCAGCCGGTACGTCCCGCCCGCACCGGGCGTAGCGGGACCATCTGCCATGGCGCAAGCCTTCCACACGCCTGGAGCAGCGCTGGGCCAGCAGGACTGGCAACTGACCAGGGCTGCTGCACAGAACCGGGAGCGAAGAGCCGTTCCTGGCGTAAAATCTGCACTGGCACCCGTGTGGGTATCCGCGAGCGTGCAAACCCCCAGGAGTTCGTCGTGACGGTGTTGTCGATCCGCGAGATCTACAACGCCGCGCTGAGCGCAGGATTCACCCCGCACCAGGCCGTCACTTGGACCAGCATCGCGCTCGCCGAGTCCGGCGGCAGCACCAAAGCGCTGAACAACCACGGTGAGTACTCGGTCGGTCTGTGGCAGGTCAACGTCCGCAACGGGGTCCGAGCCAACAAGTGGGGCGACCTGACCGATCCGAGGATCAACGCCAAGGCCGCGTACGAGATCAGCCGCGGTGGCCGCGACATCCGGCCCTGGACGACGACCCACGACGTCAACAGGGGCACGCTGCACGACTTCCGCCACTACATCGACAAGGTCGAGCAGGTCGTCGGCGTCGAGGGCGACCATCGCGGCGTGCACGGCTACTACTCGAAGATGCTCGAGCCGCTGCACTACGACAAGACCTACGACCAGATCGACGACGGCCGCGGCCTGGTCGACGACGACCCAGCGGACGGGGCGAGTGCTGGCCAGGGTCAGGCGCTCACCGGCGCACCGGCGGTCGGTACGGACTTCGACACCGACCATGACGGGCTGACCGACGCGTTCGAACGCCTCGCCGGGACCAACCCGATGCTGGCCGATACGGATCGAGACGGCCTCACCGACGGCTATGAAGCTGCGGTGGCCCACACCGACCCGCTCGCCGCGGACACGGACCGGGACGGCATTCCCGACGCCGACGAGCTCGCCGCACACACGGATCCGGGCCAGCTCCCCGGTGTCGGCGGCGTCGTCGGCACCGGCCGGTTCGCGGAGAACGCACGCAACGGCATCGTCGACACCGACCACGACGGGTTGTCCGACCACACCGAGAAGCTCGTCGGCACCGACGCCAAGCAGGCCGACACCGACCACGACGGGCTCACCGACGCGGAGGAAGCGGGGATCGGCAGCAACCCGTTCCTGGCCGACACCGACCACGACGGGCTCACCGACGGGATCGAGGTCAGCTACGGCAGCGATCCACTCCTGGGCGCCAACGGTTCGGGACAGGTCGCGCCCTGGACGCTGGACGCCGCCGCCGATCTGCTCGCGGGGCAAGGTCAAGGGCACGGACAGCCGGCCCAGCAGCCGCCACTCGGTGCTCCGTCGGGGGGGCGGCCCGGTGCGGGCAGGGCCGGTGACATGGGCGCTGGCGGCGCCGGTGGCACGGGGAATCCGACCCGGACGAGCAAGCTGCACACCTTCCTGACGGCCGCCAAGGCGCAGGAGGACGACCCGTACGTCTACGGCGCACCGCGTACGCCGACCGCCAAGGACCCGACGAGCTTCGACTGCTCATCCCTCACCCAGTGGGCCGCGCGGCAGGCCGGGGTGAAGCTGGCCTCGACCGCGGAGTACCAGTACATGGAGCTCAAGCAGCAGCACCGCCTCATCCCGGTCGACGAGGCGCTGCACACCCCCGGCGCGCTGCTGTTCTACTTCTCCGTCGAGCCGACCGCAGGGCTGCCTCCCGGCCAGGCGCACGTCGCGATCAGCAAGGGCGACGGCACCACGATCGAGGCCCGCAACACGGCCATGGGGATCGGCGAGTGGTCGGCGAAGCACCGGTTCCGCTGGGCCGCCGTACTGCCCGGGATCTCCGACGCGGAGGGGCAGAAGGAGTATCGCGAGTACCTGTCCGCCGCCGGCGGTCACGCCGGCACCGGGCTCCCCGGCCCGGCCGAGACCCAAGCCGCGACACACAGCTCCGCCCGGGCCTTCGACATCGACTCCGGCACGCCGCTCGGCCAGCCGGCTCTGCTGACCGCGGGCGCTCTCGGGCAGCCGGGACTGGGCACCTCCTCGATCCCGGGCACGGCCGGTTACGGGAGACCTGGCCTGCTGGGCCAGCCCGGCTCCTATGGGACGCCGGGCGTTCTCGGCCAACCAGGCCCGTACGGGACCCTGGGACAACCGGGCTACGGCGCACCCGGCCCGTTCGGCCAACCGGCGTACGGCTTCCCCGGAACCGGCCAACCGGCCTACGGCGTTCCGGCCACGGGTCAGCCCGCCTACGGCCTGCCGGTCACTGGCCAGCCGGGATCCTTCAATCCGCCGACCGGCGTGCCAGGCGGCGGGTCGGGGCAACTGCCGGGCGCCAACCCGGGTGGCTTCGACATCGGTGGGCTGGATACCGACCACGACGGGCTGACCGACGCGTTCGAGCGCATGGTCGGCACCAGCGTCACCCTGGCCGACACGGATGCCGACAACATCTCCGACGCCGAGGAGATCGGACTCGGCACCAACCCGCTGGTCGCCGACACCGACCGTGACGGCCTGGCCGACGGCGTCGAGCTCGACCACGGGAGCGACCCGCTCGCCATCTCCGGCCTCGGAGCCGGCGCGGGCCAACAGGGATTCGGCGGCGCCCTCGGGGGCGGTGGCATGCCAGGCGCCGGCGCGGATCAGGGTTCGCTGCTGCCTGCCGCCGGCGATGCCGGAAGTGCCGCCGACGCTCTTGACCACGGCTGAGCGCTGGGGCTTACTGTGGTTCTTCCCAAAGGCGTGGAGTCGGCGATGGACAGGCGGATCTTCCTCGAGAAGGTGCGTCGGCCCGACCCCAGAGGTCTCGCCCGGGACCGCCTCGAACAGCGCCTGCTCGCATCAGACAGCCCGCCGCTAGGCCTCGTCGTCGGCCCGCCGGGCTCCGGCAAGACCACGCTCCTCAGCCGGGTCGCCGCTGCCGCCGCCGCCCGCTCCGCCGAGCAGGGTGGAGTGGCCGCCTGGTACCGAGCCACCGAGGAGGACGGCGACGAGCCCGCGCTGGTCAGCCACCTCGCTCACGCGATCGGTACGGCGCTGTCGGACCAGGGCGTCATCGACGCCGGCGAGGTCGGTTCCATCGACGTCTTCGTCTCCGCGCTGGAGCGACTCGGCGACCGGCCCATCCTGGTCGTGGTGGACGACCTGCACGCGCTGGCCGGGACCCGAGCGGAGAGCGCGCTGGAGCGGTTCGTGGCGCTGCGGCCCCGGACCGTACGGATCCTGCTCGCGAGCCGCCGTCCGCCGGCCCTGAACACCTCCCGGCTGCTGGTGTCCGGCGAGCTCTGCCAGCTCGACAGCGAGGACCTGCGCTTCCGGTCCTGGGAGGTGGAGGAGCTGTTCCGCGCGGTCTACCGGCTGCCGCTGTCCCCGGAGACCGCCGCAGCCCTGACCCGGCGGACCGGCGGCTGGGCCGCCGGCCTGCAGCTGTTCCATCTGGGCACGGCCGGGCTGACGAGATCTGAGCGGGAGCGTGCCGTCGCCGAGTTGAGCGGGCGGTCGCGGCTGATCCGCTCCTATCTCACCCGCAATGTGCTCGACGGCCTCGACCCCGAGCGCAGGTCGTTCCTCTTGCAGACCTGCACGCTCGGTGTGCTCACCGGCGAAACCTGCGACGCGCTGCTCGGGACGACCGGCAGCGCTGCTGTCTTGGACGACCTCGAGCAGCAGCAGTTCTTCACCACCAGCACTGACGGCGGCCTCACCTACCGCTACCACCAGGTGCTACAGACCCACCTCGAGGTGCTGCTCGTCGACGAGCTGGGTCCGCAGCGAGCCCGCGACCTCTACTCCCGCAGCGCGCAGCTGCTGGAGGCGAGCGGGCGGCCGGCCGCTGCCGTACGGGCGCACGCTCGGGCCGACGACTGGGGTGCCGTGGCCCGCCTGCTGCATCAGGGCTCGCCCTCGCTGGCGACGGAGGACGAGGCGCTGTGGAGTGCGGTCGGCCTGTCCGGCGCGCCGAACGACGACCCTGGACTGCTCGTTGTCGGTGCCCGGCGGCTGCTGCGCAACGGGCTGGTGGCAGAGGCCGTCGCCGCCTTCCAGCAGGCAGAGACGCTGATGGACGACCCCGACTTCCGCGAGCGCTGCGCGGAGGAACGTGCCATCGCCTCCATGTGGCTCCCCTCGCCGCCGAGCGGCGAACAGCGGCCGCTGGCCGAGACCAGCCGGGCGATGCGGCTGTCCCGGGAGCTGCGCTCGGTGGCCCTGGACGTGCGCAACCCGGCCGCGCTGACCACCGGTTTGGCGCGCGGCGCCGGCTTCCTGCTCGCCGGCGAGCCCGATCTCGCGGCTCGGGTGCTGCGGCAGGCGCCGGCCGAGCCCGGTCAGGAAGGCTGGGAGCCGCTGATCATCCGGCTCGCGACCCGACTCGCGGACCTGACCACCGGACCTGCCGAGGAGGCGGCCGGACAGCTGGAGGAGATCGTGCTGTCGGCCGACGTCCAGGGACTGCCATGGGCCTCCCGTTTGGCCCGCGGCCTGCAGGCCGCGCTACTGCTTGCCACGCAACCGACGCCGTGGCGGGTCGCCGCCTGTGCCGACCTGCTCGAGGACTTCGAACGGCACGGCGACCAGTGGACGCTGTGCCTGCTCGCCACGGGCATCGGGGCTGCGTACGCGGTCGCCGGCCGGGACGAGAACGCCGTTCGACCGCTGCAGCGCGCCGAGGAGCTCGCCGCGGAGCTCGGCGCGCCCGTGCTGCAGGTGTGGGCCGCGGCGCTGCGGACGGCCGTCGGCGTACGGCTGAACGACCCGCAGGCCGAGCGCGACGTCGAGAACGTGACCCGCTGGGCGTACGCACTGGGCATGACCGGGGCGGCGCGGATCCTGCAGCCCGGCGCTCTGCCGTCCGGCGCGCTCTTGGACGGGCCGGCCAGTCCCGAGATCCGGTCAGGGAGCCGGGAGGCATCGCCGGATCGCCTGGCCGAGCCGGCGATGGGCCCGGCACCGGAGAACCACGAGCCGGCCGCCGACGTCCAGCCGGGCAGCGCCATCGCTGGCGCGACGCCGGGACCACGGGTGCGGCTGCGCTGCCTTGGCAGCTTCCGGCTGGTGGTGGACGACCGCGTGGTCGATGCCGACGGGCTGCGGCCGCGCGCCCGGGCACTGTTGGCCATGCTCGCCCTGCACCACGGTCAGGACGTCCACCGGGAACGGCTGGTGGACGCGCTCTGGCCGGAGGCCAGCCTCGCCTCCGGCATCCGCAGCTTGCAGGTCGCGGTGTCCAGCATCCGGCAGTGGCTGGCCGGCGGGGGCCTCGCCGAGGACTGCCTTCGCCGCCGCGGCGACGCGTACGCGCTGCAGATCGACGCCGCCGACGACCAGACCCAGGAGTTCCAGCGGCTGGCGCGCCGGGCCGAGCAGCTGGCCCGGTCGGGTGACCCGATGGAGGCGCTGCAACGCGCGCTGTCGGCGCTCGAGCTGTACGTCGGCGACCTGCTGCCCGAGGTCGGCCCGGCCGAGTGGGTGGTCGAGGAGCGCGACCGGCTACGTACGGTCGCCGCCCGGGTGGGTGCGACAGCGGCCGAGCTGGCGCTCCAGGTGGGTGACCTCACCGCCGGCATCCGCGCGGCCCGGCGCTCGATCGAGATCGACCCCTACCACGACGACTCGTGGACCCTGCTCGCCGAGCTGTACGAGCGGCGCGGCGACCGCTCCGCGGCGGCTGTGACTCGGCGCGACCACGCCAGGATCCGCGCTGACCTGGGGCTGATCGACGCCGACGCCGCCCGCGCCGCCGGCGCCTGAGGCTCAGCGACGCTCGGTCGCGGCGCCCCCGCTCTCTGCGGAGCCCGACCTCTGGCTGGCCTGGTCGACGGGAACGCCACCGGTGTCGCCTGAAGCTGAGGCGGACCCGCGATCCTCCTCGCCCAGCCCCAGCCGGCGAATGATCTCGTCCGCCTCCTGCTGCGGCGTCTGACTGCCCAACTCGAGCACGACGGCGTTCTCGTCTGGCTCGATCGGCTCCAGTGCAGCGAACTGCGAGTCGAGAAGCGATACCGGCATGTAGTGGTCCATCCGGGCCGACATCCGGGCGCCGATCAGCTCCCTGGGTCCGGCCAGGTGGACGAACGTCACGCCCGGTCCACGCAGCTTGTCCCGGTAGCGGCGTTTCAGCGCCGAGCAGGTGATCACGCCCGGCCTGCCGGACTGGACCCGGTCGTTGATCCAGGCTGCGATCTTGTCCAGCCAGGGCCAGCGATCCTCGTCGTCGAGCGGTTGCCCGGAGGCCATCTTGGCGACGTTCGCCGCCGGGTGCAGGTCGTCACCCTCCGCTATGGCCCAGCCGAGCCGGCCTGCCAGCAGGCCGGCGACCGTCGACTTCCCGGTGCCGGAGACACCCATGACGACCAGGACGACGGGCTTGCCCTGCTCGACGGAATGACGCTCGGCCATGTTCAGAAGATCAGGCTCAGCAGCAGGACCCCCAGCAGGCCGATGACCGAGATCAGACACTCCATCACGGTCCAGGTCTTGAAGGTCTGCGGCACGTCGGTTCCTAGATATTGCTTGACCAGCCAGAAGCCGGCGTCGTTGACGTGCGACAGGAACAGCGAGCCGGAGCCGATCGCCAGCACCATCAGGGCGACCTGGCTCGCCGGCAACGTCGCCGCGACAGAGGTCAGCAGGCCGGCGGCCGTGACTGTCGCCACCGTTGCGGACCCGGTCGCGATCCGGACCAGCACCGCGACGAGCCAGGCGAGGAACAGCACGGACATGCCGCTGCCGATGACGGCCTTGGTGATCACGCCGCCGATGCCGGAGTCGATCAGCACCTGCTTGAACCCGCCGCCGGCGCCGACGATCAGCAGGATGCCCGCTATCGGTGGCAGGCCGCTCTCCAGCGACGTGGCGATCGCCTCCTTGTCCATCTTTGCCGGCAGGCCAAGCAGGAAGATGCCGGCGATGACGGCGAGCAGCAGGGCGATCGGCGGGTTGCCCAGGAAGTCGAGGATGCTCTTGACCGCTGACTTCGAGCTGGGCGCGATGACGTCAGCCAGTGCCTTCGCCAGCATGAGCACGACCGGCAGGAGGATGCTGGTCAGCGCCAGCCCGAAGGTCGGCCGGGCATGGCTCGGCACGTAACCCCCCGCGGCCTCGACTTCGTCGTCACGGGCTCGCGCCGCCGGCAACGATCCGCCCCGAGTGGGCCGGACGCCGCCGCCGGTCGTCATGTCCCCGTCGGTCGTCCGGCCGCCGTCAGTCGTCCGGCCCCTGCCGGTCGTACGGCCGCGTTCGACGGCCCGCTCCGACCTGCCGGCCCCGGCACCCGCCTCGGCGAGCGCCAGGTCCTCCTCGGTCACGAACAGCTCCGGCACGGGCACCGGCGCCCAGCGCGCGGCGAACCTGCTGAACAGCGGGCCGGCGACGATGACCGTCGGGATGGCCACGAGGACGCCGAGGCCGAGGGTGATGCCGAGGTTGGCCTTGAGCGTGCCGATCGCGGTCAGCGGGCCGGGGTGCGGCGGCACGAGGCCGTGCATGGCCGACAGCCCGGCAAGCGTCGGGATCGCGATCCGCATCAGCGGCAGCCCGGACCGCCGGGTGACCAGGATGATCACCGGGATCAGCAGCACCAGGCCGATCTCGAAGAACATGGGCAGCCCGATGATGGCGCCGACCAGGGCCATCGTCCACGGCAGCGCTCGGGCGCTGGACCTCCCGACCAGGGTGTCGACGATCTGGTCGGCGCCTCCGGAATCGGCGAGCAGCTTGCCGTACATGGCGCCGAGGCCGATCAGTACGCCGACGCTGCCCATGGTCGACCCGAAGCCGGTGCCAAAGCTGGTGACAGTCTTGGTGGGATCCAGGCCGGCGCCGAGGCCGACGCCGATGCCGCCGATGATCAGGGCCAGGAACGGGTGCACCTTGAGCAGGGTGATCAGCACGATGATCACGGCGAAGGCGAGGACCGCGGCCACGATCAGCCGTACGTCGTGGCCTGCCACGAGCGGCACCTGCTGGGCGATCAGTGAGAATTCGGACGAGGACATACGGCCTCCGATCTCTTCCCCGACCGCGCCGGCCGAGCGCCTGTTCTTGTGACGTTACGCCCGACCGCTTGCCACGGGCAATGACGAGCTACCTCGCGACAGAGTCGGCCGGAACACTCGGATTGCGCGATGCGCCAGCGTCGCCATGTCCCCGGATTGCGCGCCGGCGTGCTAAGGAGGAGAGAGCGAAGCGCGCCAGCGAGCGCAGCGAGCGTGTGTTTTGGGCGCGGTTTGCGAACGACGACGCAGTAGCCGGGTCAGAGCGCAATCCGCGCGACGCGCTAGCGTCGCCATGTTACGGCGCGACGATCTGGACCCGGTGCGGGATGTGGGCCGGCTTGACCGACCGGACGAGCGCCTCGACCCGGTCGGCGTCGATCTCCTGGCCCATCGCGGGCCGGACGATCACCACGATGCCGGGAGTCGGGTCACCGGGCAGCGCGCCGCCCGGATTCGCAGACCAGCTCGCGGCACCGGTCTCGACCACCTCGACGGCGGCGCCGATCGCCGCCTCCACCGCCAGCTGGATCCCCCGCCGGGTGCCCCGGGTCGCGTGCAGCTCGCTCGCGGAACGCAGCAGGCTGCGCTGGATCTCCAGGTCCTGTCCGTGGTCGACGCTCATCCCCAGCCACTGCGCCAGCCAGGGCAGCATGTCCTCCGGAGTGGTGTCCAGGTCGAGATAGGCCGGGAACGCGTCCAGGCTCAGCATCACCGGCGCCAGCACCTCGTCGAAGCTCGAGCACAGCTGCTGGGCGAAGGAGTCGCTCCGCAGCATCGACGGCAGGGTGTCGCCCAGCGGCACCGGCGTGGCGAGGCCTGCGACGGTGCCTCTCATCGGGTGACCCGGACCTGGTGCTCGTAGCTGTAGACCAGCGCGGTCTCAGGCAGGTCGAGCCGCTGCACGGCCGCCCCGCGCTGGCCGGTGTAGGGCTCGGCAGGGAAGATCTGCACCTTGACCTCGCGCGACATGTCCACCCCGGCGATCCGGGCGAGCGCGGCGTGCACCTCGTGCGCCTGGATGGAGCGGCCGAACGGCCAGCCGGTGCCGTCCGGGCCGCCGTACAGCGGGTGGTAGAGCTGGTAGAGCGCCCGCAGCACCTCGGTCCGGACCTCGCCCGGGTCGAACTGCGGTCGTGACTTCAGGTTCACCACAGCGGTCAGCCAGACGTAGTCCGGCGGCTGGACCAGCAGCCGGGTGCCGACCAGGCGCTGACGGTCGAGACTGTTGCTGATCCGCTCCAGGGTCGCCGTCGGCGGGTTCAGGTCCTCCAGCTGGATCCGGCCCACCTCGTCGGAGCCGACGTGCGGCACCACCAGCACCCGTACGCCCGCGGTCTGCCCGGGCTCGGCCACGCACTTGACCCGTGCCGCGTCGGGGGCCACGTCCTTGGCGAGCTGCTCGAAGTCCTCCGCGGTCACCGCCCGGCCGCGGGACCGCAGCAGCAGGGGCCCGCGCGCCTTGGCGTCGGTCAGCGTCTCCGACTCCGCGCCGCCGATGGCCGGCGAGCGGTTCTCCACCCGGGCCACGTACGGGACGCTCGTCTTCAGCACCCGCACCTGGCCGCGGGCGACGTTGCCGATCTGGCCACCGCCCGTACGGTAGGACTCCAGCCGCAGCACCGAGCCGGCCGGCGGCACCGCGCCGTAGCGGACCAGGGTTCCGTTCGGGCTGCGTACGGCCGGGCCGAAGTGCACCTCGCCGCCGTACTCGTCGATCCGGAAGTGCCGGTCGTTCGGGCCGGAGAGCGCGAAGTGGCCGACCTGCTGCCAGCTCTGCTCCTGGTTGTCGACCAGCACTGTCAGCCGGGCCGGGCTGTCCGAGGTGACGACCGGCCGCCGCTGCAGCTCGAAGCGCTGGCCTGGGGTGCCGTCCGACCGCCCGAGCACCTCGCTGCGGATCACCTCGGCGTGCACCATCGGCACCGTGCCGCCGATGGTGAAGGCGCTGATCCCCAGCACCGTCGGCGAGGCGCTGTAGGTCGGCTGGCCCTCTAGCGGGGTGATCAGCCGGCAGCGCAACCAGCCACCGCGCTCCTGCGCGATGATCGAGGCCTGATGGTCCTCGGGCACGTGCAGGATGATGTCGCCCGGCTTGTTCAGACCACCCGTCTCATCCTTGTCGACCTCACAGGGCTGCCAGCCGCGATCCCGGGTCAGGGCCTCCCAGATCACCGGCGGCCGCCGCGGGTCGACGCCGCGGCCGGACACCGTGCAGTCCATCCGCAGCACCACCGCGCAGGACGGCACCGCATCCGACAGGCCGACCAGCAGCGCGTCGCCGACCACCGGCGAGGCGGAGAAGCAGCGGAAGCCGCCTCGGCCCAGGGTCGCGGTGTGATCGGTCGGCGGTGAGTCGACCGTCTGGGAGGCCGCGTGCGCGAATGAGCACGGGAGGATCTGCAGCTCCCGGCCGGTGGTGAACACGACAGGCTCGTGGATGTCGGTACGAGGCGTGGCGACCTGGGTCTCGGTGCGGACAACGACCGTCTGCGGCTGCGGCGCCGACAGCCAGAGGGTGACCTCACCCCGAGCCGCCGCCGGCGGCCGCAGCTCGACCCCGATCAGCTCCAGGAACTTGATGTAGTTCAGGTCCGGCACCCGGTTGAGCCGGTAGATCAGCTGGTCGACCATCTGGGCGAACGCCTCGATCAATGTCACGCCGGGATCGGACACGTTGTGGTCGGTCCAGGTCGGACAGCGCTGCTGGACCAGTCGCTTGGCGTCGTCGACCAAGTCCTGGAAGTGCCGATCGTCGAGATTGGGTGCGGGCAGCACGGCCTAACCTCCTCCTGCTAGCAGAGCGGGCCTCGCCGGCCCCTCGAGCGCCGGCGTCGCGGCCGCCTCGATGGCCTCTTGGCCGTTGTTCTCCGGGGGGATCACGTAGAACGGGAACACCAGGTTGCGCGGGTCGTTGAGGCCGCGGATCTCGTAGCTGATGTCGATGTAGAGGGTGCCGGTGTCGATCGCGTCGAAGCTGACGCCGACCTCCTGCACGTCGACCCGGGGCTCCCAGCGCTCCAGCGCCTCCCGGACGTCGTAGCTGATCTGGCCCGCCGTCGCCGAGCTCGCCGGTCCGAAGACGTGGTCGTGGATCCGGCAGCCGAAGTCCGGGCGCATCGGGCGCTCACCGCACGCGGTGCCGAGGATCAGCCGGATGGCCTGCTCGATCTCCCGCTCCCGGGTGACCAAGGCGACCCCGCCAGTGGCGTCGGTGCCCAGCGGGTAGGACCAGCCGGCGCCGATGAAGTCGATGCCCATCACCCCTCCTTCCCTGTGGTGCTCGTGCCCGGTCGCGCTCCACAGATGCTGTCTTCCTCACTCGCTCGCAGGACGGACTGATGCGCCAGCTCGCATTCGCCAGACACGCGTCCTGCTCGCTCAATCGTCCAGACAGCACCCGTCGCGCGACCTCCACGACGCTCGCACCACCCTCTGGCTAGTTGATCTTGACCATGGCTGCGGATATCGAGCACGTCGCACCACCCTTCACCTCGGTGCTGGCGCTGCCCTCGAGCTTGGCGGTGGTGCCGTTCAGGCTGAGCTGGCCGTTGGTCTTGACGGACACGGCGCCGCTGCCGCCGTCGACGTCGACCCCGTTGTTGGCCTTGAGCGAGATCTTGCCGCCCTTCATGTCGATGTTGGAGCTGGAGGCGTCGATGGTGATCCCCTGCGTCCCCTCGACCACGACCTTGCCGTCGGCGTGCAGGGTGATCGTGGTGCCAGTGCTGTCCAGCTTCAGCAGCAGCTTGTCGTCCTTGGTGGCCAGCGTGATGCCCTCCTTCTGGCCGTTCTGGTCCAACAGGTCGATCCGATGCCCGTTGCGGGACACCATCGACCGCCGGCTGATGGCACCGGAGGAGCCGTCGACAAGGTCACACGGGCCGGACTTCATCGTGTCCACACCGTTGTAGAGCCCGCCGAGTACGACCGGCCGGCTGAAGTCGCCGAGCTCGAAGCCGACCAGCACCTCGTCGCCGACCTCGGGCAGCACCTCCCAGCCGCGATCCTTGCCGGCGCCGAGCTGGACGGTCCGGGCCCAGTCGCTGACATAGTCATCGGAGAGCCAGGGAAAGGTCAGCTTGACCCGGCCCGCCTTCTCGGGGTCTTGGGCGTCGCTCACCTGGCCGATCGCGAGAGTGGATGGTGCCCGGCCGTTGCGCGATCCGCCCGAGGCGAGGCCCAAAAGGCTGCGGTCGTGCTTGCCGCTGACCGAGAACGAGGTCGTGTAGCCGGTGTTCGGGTCGAACTTGTGCCGGGAGGTGGTGATCGTGTACTTGCCGTCGAACGGCTCCCCCAGACCGCTCACCGCGATGGCCGCGCCAGCCCGCAGCTGGGTGTTCCCACGGGCGAGCCCCTCGAACTCGGCGAAGGTGCCGGCGAGCTCCTCGGCGAGCGACTTGGCGGCCTCGTCCACCTCGGCCTGGGTACGGTACGGCACGTCGGCCGAGACGTGCACCGGGTCGTTGAACTTCTTGGCCAGGTCCTCGGGCTTGACCGTCGGGAGATCGGCGCTGGTGGTCTTAGCCGGTGCGGTCGCGGTCAGCGCCTTCTTGGTCGCGATGTCCCAGCCGCGTACCTCGACCTTGCTGGACTGCTGGGCCGAGCTCAGCACCGAGCGGAACCGCAGCAGGTCTTTGCCCAGTTCCAGGACCAGCGGGTTCTGGCTGTCCGCTCCGCCGGCCGCCGGGGCGTCGGAGGCGGTCTTGGGGGCGGTGAAGGAGAAGGAGCCGTCCCGCACGGTCACCTCGTAGCCGTTGTCGCGGGTCAGCTGCTGGAGCAGGTCCCAGTCGGTCTGGCCCGCCTGGCTGACGTGCGGGAAGACCGTGGTGGTCGAGGACACCGTGCCGATCTTGAGGCCGGCGTCCTGGGCGACCTTGGTGGCGATGTCCGATGCGGTCATCTGGACGAAGCTCTCGGTGTGCCGGCCACGGAACAGCCGATGGGTCTGGTCGTAGCCGCGGATCACGGTGAAGCTGCCGCCGCTGTCGAACTCCGCCTCCAGCGCCGTGATCTCACCCTGGAAGAGAACCGCGGGCGTCTGCGCGTCGGCGGTCTGGACGCTGATCTTGGCCTTGGCGCCGACCTTGGCGCCGGACTTCGGCAGCACGATGTGGCCGGGATCGCGGAAGCGCAGCGCGAACATGTCCGGCAGCCGCTGGCTATCGTCGATGTAGGCCGAGATCAGCAGCGGTACGACATCCGCCGGAAGTTGCTGGCCCTCGATCTCGACCAGGCACATGCTGCTGGTGCTCATCCGGCCAGCTCCTCCGGCGTCGGCAGCAGCAGCGTCGAGCCGACCCGCACCCGCATCGGGTCGTCGATGCCGTTGTACGCGGCCAGCGGCCGCCACTGGGTAGGGTCTCCGTACTCGGCGTAGGCCACGGAGGCGAGCGTCTCGCCGGCGACCAGCCGGTGCACCCGGCGGACGTCGTAGCCGCCCGAGGTCGGGTTCTGCTTGAGCGGCTCGCCCGGCATCTCCTCCAGAGCGACGCTGCATACCGCCCGGATCGGCATCCCGTCGGCGGTGAAGAGAGTGAACTTCGCACTCACGCTCGTCACGTAGGAGACGAATGTGGTGATGTGCCCCCAGTGCAGGACGACCAGCGGCGGGGTCGACTTCTTCTGGCTGAGGCTCTGCTCGGTCGGGATGCAGCAGCCGAACAGCATCTCCACGGCCTTGACCACCGCGCCGTCCTGGGTGGTGGTGGCGTCGAAGAACATCTCCAGGGTCAGCTTGCTGCCGTCGGCGCCCTTGAACTCCGGCGGGCCGGCCGTCTTGCCGGCCTTGGCCGGCTTCCGCTCCCACTTGGCGGCCTTGGTGATCGTGACTTCCTTGGGATTGAACTGGAACGGGATCGAGCCGATCTGCGCGCCCGGCTTGCTGCCGCCAGGTGCCGGCTCGGCGGCGTACAGGTCGAGGACGGCCTTCTGCATGGTGACCCGGCTGGCCCCGGTCGGAGCCGGGCTGCTCGCGCCAGGGTTGGCAAGCTTGCCGCCCTTGGCGGTCTGGACGGCGATCGGCTTGGTCACTTGCTCAGCACCCGCCCCGGCAGGAACCCGTGATGGGCCAGCTCGACGGTCTCCATGGCGACCTTGGACTGCTCCGGGTCGAGGCTCGGCCCGGTCCACCGTACGGGCAGCACGCCCTGGAGCTCCCAGGACGTCACAACCTCCCGGTCGACGTCCAGGACGCTGATGGTCGCGGTGTGCAGCTTGACCCCGCTGGCGAAGCCCGCGAGCCATTCGGTCAACTTGGAGCTGTCCTTGCAGACCGCACGGCTGAGCTTGATGTTGGAGTACTTGATCCGGGTCGGCAACTGCCAGACGAACCCGTTGTTGCCGCCCTCCTCGCGCTGCTCCAGCACGATCTCGCAGCCGAGTCCCTCGCACTTGGTCCACTCGCCGAGGTCGTTGTCGTCGATCGTCACGCTGAAACGGCCGGAGAGGGCCAGATTTCCTCGGTCAGCCATGGCTCATCCCTCCTTCCACCTCGATGCGACGCCGTTGTGCGGCACTAGGGACGGGCATCGGTCATCAACCCCGCTCGTTCACGATCGAGCCAGAACTCCGCCCGGAGCCTGGCGGCCAGCGGGTCGAAGAGCCGGCGGGCCATCTCGTCCAGGTCCGCACCTGCCGGTCCAGCACCGCCGGCTGGTGCGGCCGCCCCCACCGGTGCTGGAGCGCTCGGCGGCGTGGCCTCGCCCTCGCGCTGTACGGCGGGAGCCGCGGCGTCGGCCGCCGTCGGAGCACCGGCATCGTCGCCCGGCATGGAGTCGTCGTCGGCCAGCAGCTGGACCGTCGTGTAACCGGAGTCCGAGGCCTCGCTTGCTGCGGCGAACAGGGAGGCGAAGGAGACGGGTCCGCCACTGCGCGGGGTCGGCGCTGCGACCGGCTTCTCGGCCGGCGCGGCCTGCCGCTGCACGATCGGCAGCGGCGGCATCACGGTCGATTGCCGGCGCGCCGCCTGGGCCTGGCTGCGCTGCACCGACTGGTACGTCTCGAGGCCGGCGACGTCGGTGATCGCGCCGCGCCGCGCGCTGGCCGTTGCGGCCGAGCTCGCCGCCGCCACCCGTTGGATGGGGACCGTCTCCACGTGCGTGTGGCCGGCGGCCGGGTGGTCGTCCAACTGTGCGACCTCCAGCGTCGCGGGATGCCATTCCCGGTTCTCAGCTGCGAGGTCGGCGGCATCGTCCTCGGTCGGGCCGGCACTGCCGGAAGCATCCGTACGAGCCGGGTCAGCTGTCTGGCCGGCCCGTACGAATCCGGCCGTGGCCACCGGTGCGACGGCCTGGTGCGACGGCGCGCCCGGGAAGGCGATCGATCGTTGCACGGCCGGCTCGCCGGCCTGCGCCGAGGCGGAGGCAACCGGCGGCTGAGTCGTGGTCCCGGCGGAGTCCGGCGGCCTGCTCACCGCGACGGCCGACCTCTGCACCGTGGCGAGCACGTGCGGCTGTGCCGATTCCGGGTGGGACCACCCCCCCGCGCCGCCCCCCCACGTTGTGCCGGGCAGGAAGGTGACCCGCTGGATCGGCTCCGGTACCGGAGCGGCCGAGGTGAGTGCCTTGAGCTGCAGGGTCGGCGTACGGCTGGCGACCAGGTCGACGGTCCGGGTCGGTCGGCCCGCGCTGGACGCGGTCGACCGCTGCACCGGCGCCGGTGCGACCGGCATGGTACTCGCGGCGCCGCCGACCGCGGCCGCGATGGGCGGAGCCGTGTCACCGAGTGTGGTGGGACTGGTCGTGACGACTGGCAGCTCCGGCAGCCCGCCGTCGAGATCCGCGGCGATCCGAGCCACGACCGGGGCGGGACCGGAGCCGTACGAACGCCGCGCCTCGCCCGCGCCGCCGGTCTCCAGCTCGCCCGTTCCCCCCAGCCCGGTCTCCTCGTTCCCGTCTGTGCTGTGCAGGGTGCCCGCTGCGAGCGCCGAGCCGGCAAGGGTCGGCGCTTCGGGCCCCGCGTCCTCGAACGACGCGGCCACCTGGCCGGTCTCGGCCGGCTCGCGGCCGTCCGGCTGCTCGAAGTCCCGGCGGACGACCTCGCCCGGTCCCACCAGCCGCTGCAGGGGAATGTGGCCGGGGCCGGCTCCGGCGCTGCCGAGGTTTTCCGAGATCGTCCCAGCGGCGCCACCGAGACCTCCGACCGACTCGTCGTACCCGGACGGCACCGCGCCACCACCCTGGATCGCCGATATGGCCGCGACGAACCCACTCAGCGGCGCCTCGGCCGCGTCAGTCTCACCGCTCGCGCTCGGGCCCGACGGCGCCGACACGCCAGGAGCGGCCGTGCCGTCTTCGGGCGTGAAACCCCCCGCCCCCGCCGGGGCAGGGGCCGTCGGTGGGTCAGGCTCGGCCGACGGGCCGGCCTCTGCCAGGCGGGAGAGGGGAAGCTCGAGGGTCGGCAACGCCGGCATCACCCGGGTCGGCGCGGGAATCTCCGGCACCACGGGCCAGACCCGGCGAAAGCCGAGATCCGGCTGGGCCGCCTGCCGTTGCACTCCCACGACCGGCATCGCCGCCGGCTCGGGCCGTACGGGCGGCTGCGGGGTCGCGGACGCCGGGCCGTGCGCTGCCTTGTCCCCCGCCGAAGGAGGCACGCTAGTCGAGGACGTCGTACGTGCCGACGAGTCTTCTCCTCCGCCGAGGGTCGGCGCCTCCTCACCGGTGGCGCGCACCGGTACGACATCCGTCGCCGCTGCCCGCTGCACGACGGCCGGCGGGACCGGCTCGGCCAGTCGCGACACGGTCGGAGTCTCGATGGCCCCGGCAAGCCGGGACAGCGTGGGACCCTCGGCCGGCTCACCGGCCTCCTCGGACTCGTCGTGATCATGTCCGGCGTGCCGCTGCACCGAGCCGGGTGCGGCAGCCGGCTTCGCCGGCACGCTCACGGCCAGCGGCGCGGTGGGCGTACCGGTTCCCGTGACAAGGCGCTCGGCATCGAGACCCGCGACGGGCCGTTCCATCGAGACGGTGTCGAGGTGCGGCGGTTGGTCGACCGCGACCTCGACCGGCTCGGCGACGCTCGCGACCGCACCGAGGCCGGACGCCGCCGGACGCTCGCCGAAGGGCGTCGCCCACTGCGCGATCGTGCGCTGCACGGCCGGCTTGGCGGCCGAAGACGTGTGCGGGACCGTCAGCTCTCCCCCAGCCACGTACGGGAGTGGCCGCCCGGTCGGGTCGGCGAGGCCGTCGACCAGCCCGCCGGCCTCCGGTTCCACCCGGTGGCTCAAAGGTGCCAGGAAGCTCGGGTTCTGATGAGCCGTCAGTGAGTGAGTGAAGACGTCCAGCGGAGCGGCCGGCCTGATCGGCTCCGCCAGACTGCGCTGCAGGGCTGGCAGGGCGCGCCAGGCCTCCCCTTCCTCGGCTGGGTTCGGCAGGGCCGGCTGCCCCGGAGTCGGCGCAGCCCGGGCTGCGGCCGCACCCTCCTCGGCGGCGTGATCATGGGTGTCCGAGTGATCGTGGTCGGCGTGCCGCTGCACCGGCAGGTCAGCAGTCCCCGTGCCGCTACCGGCGCGGGGGCGTCGGAGGCCGTCGCGCAGGACGGTCCACCAGGACATGCCGACCTCTCTCTCGCATTCTGCTGCCGCGCCGGTTTGACACCTGTCGCGCTATCTCCAACTAGCGCGGGAAGCCCCAAAGGGTGCGCGAGCCCTTCTCCCGTGTCCGCCTGCGGCCAGCGCGGGTCGGTGTCGTGGGCACTAGGCCTGCTGGATCCGGGTGTTCAGGGCGCCGATCTGGGACACGAAGCGCTGCCGCTCCGCGTGCTCCAGGTCGAGGATGTCGTCCCGCGACCAGTGCAGGTAGTACGCGACGTACGCAACCTCCTCGTAGAGACGGTCGGCTGCGTACGTCACGATTCCCCCAGGCGCCCACCCGAGACGTCGACGGCGAACCGGTGTGAACAGGCCGGGCAGGTGACCGCGGCGCGGGTGTGACCTTCGGTGTTGACCCGCCGGTAGAGGTCCTGCAGGAACGCGAGATCCGCGGCGAACAAGTTCTCGATCACGCCCGCGTGGACGTCCTCGATGGCCCCGATTCGCATGATCACCCGCGCCAGCAGCACCACGGTCAGGTAGGCCGGGTTCTCCCGCACCCGATCGTCCCGCAACGGCACCAGCTCGTCCCGTGCGGTCGCGAGCCGCATCACGCCCTCGCGATGCACGTTTCCGGAGCTGTCGACGTATCCCCGGGGCAGCAGGAAGGTGAACTCCGTCCGCAGCTGCCCCGGTTCCTCTCCTCCGTGCGGGTGCCGGGCTTCGCGGGCGGTCGAGGACTCGGCATCCTCGTCGGCCACCGGCAGGCTCAGCGACCCGCGGCGCATGTTACTCGACCTCGATGCTCTCGCAGGTCAGCACGAGCTTCTCCTGCAGGTAGGAGGTGTCGCCCGCCTTCAGCGAACCGATCTCCAGGCTCTTCGGCCACGCGTTGGTCAGCTTGTAGCGCTTGACCGGCTGACCTTCGTAGTCGTAGACGATGATCGCTCCGCCCTTGCGGACGTCGCCCATCTTGCCGAACCGGCTGTCCTTGACCCAGTCCTCGAAGCTGGTGTCGCCGGTGAGGCCGCGGGTGAGGGTGATGTCGGGCGCCTTGGGCCGGCCCGGCAGCCGTCGGATCGCGTACTTGCCGTCGGGGCCGTTCTCCTTGAACTCCACGACGTCCTGCTCCATCTTGAGCCCCGCGATCTCGGTGATGCTCTTGATCGTGATGCCGTCGAACTCCAGACCGAACGAATGGCCGACCGAGCTGTCGCCATCGGGAAGTGCCATGATCAACTACCTTTCTTGAACTCTGTTCCGATTGGGGACTACTCGCTCACCAGGCTGGTGCCGCCGGAGAACTGGGCCAGCCGGAAGATCACGAACTCGGCCGGCTTGACGGGCGCCACCCCGATCTCGCAAACCACCTGGCCGGCGTCGATGCCCTCGGCCGGGTTGGTCTCGGAGTCGCACTTGACGTAGAACGCCTCGTCCGGCGTGGCGCCGAACAGCGCGCCGGCCCGCCACTGCATCACCAGGAAAGCCGCGATGGTCCGCCTGATCTTGGCCCACAGCGCCTGGTCGTTCGGCTCGAAGACCACCCAGTTGGTGCCGTTGAGGATCGACTCCTCCAAGAAGTTGAAGAGCCGCCGCACGTTCAGGTAGCGCCAGGCCGGGTCGGAGGAGAGCGTACGAGCACCCCAGACCCGGATGCCACGGCCCGGGAACGCCCGGATCACGTTGATCCCCTGCGGGTTCAGCAGGTCGTGCTCGTTGCGGGTGATGTTGATCTCGATGTCGATCGCTCCGCGGACGATCTCGTTCGCGGGCGCCTTGTGCACGCCGCGGGTGTCGTCGTTGCGAGCCCAGATCCCGGCCATGTGGCCGGACGGCGGCATGTAGGCGAGCTGCCCGGTGTCGGGGTTCATGGTCTTCACCCACGGCCAGTAGAGCGCCGCGTACATCGAGTCGTAGCGTGCCTTGTCCACGCGCCATTCTTTGATCTGCTGGGCGTTAAGGCCGGGCGGCGGGTCGAGGATGGCGATCCGGTCGCCCATCAGCTCGCAGTGCGCGATCATCGCGGTCTGCACGGCCTGCACGGTGTCGAGGTCGATCGCACCCTGCTGGTAGGCGCTCATCAGGTCGGGCACGCAGAGCATGGTGACCTCCTCGACGGCCTCAAGGCCGCCGAAGCCGGTCCGGTCCGCGACGTCGCCGACGTAGTCGTCGGCGCTCAGCCGGGTCGGGACCGCCGCGGGTGGCGGTGGAGCCTGCAGCGAGGTCTCGCCGGAGGGCAGCCGCTCCAGGCTGGCACCCGTGGTGGCGACGTCCTCCAGCCTCACGTACTTCGAGGCGGCGTTGACCATGGTGACCACGTTCTGCTTACCCTTGGCCATGCTGGCGCGGTCGAATTCCTCCAGGACCTCACCGTTGCGCTTGACCAGGACCTTGAACATGTCCGGGCTGGGGCTGTCGCCACCGGCGTCCGTGATCTGGATGACGTACTCGCCGGGCGGGACGGCCGGGTCGAGTGCGGTGACGGTCAGCCGGCCGATCTGCGCGGTCGGTGCCGCGGTGAGCTCCTTGGCCTTGCCGCCGCGTCCGCCCGGGTTGTTGCTGCTGCCGTTCTGGCCGATCCGGACGACGTAGCAGTTGCCGCCGCCGTTCATGAAATAGCCGTAGACGGACTGCGCGAGGTACGAACCGGTCACGAAACCGCCGAACGTCGTGGTGAACTGCGTCCAGTTGCTCACCAGCGTTGGCGTGTTGAACGGACCACTCTCGGCGAGGCCGACGAAGGCGGCGACCGCCGTGCCTGCCCCTTCCAGCGGGCGTGCACCCGCAGCGACTTCTTCGACGTAGACACCTGGTGACTGGTACGACGGCATGCTGGCTCCTTCTGGTGCACCCCGCACGGGGTTACACACCCTTGTGCTTCGGCACGACAGATGTGCCTACCTAGAAGGTTCCGGCGTACGACCCCCGAGGGGTACGACCGCGCGGACGAAGCCGCGGGCAACGTCGGCTGCCCATCGGGGCAACCACCGGGGCAGTCGACTCGCGCCGCCAGCCTGGCTTGCCCGAAAGGGCAGCGATCTTGACCCCCGGGCGTGCGCCTGAGCCTTTTCCCGAGAACCGCCTCAAGTCGGCATGCTCAACTCGTACGCGGGGAGTACCCCATCGGCAGCACACACCGGACGGGCGACGATGACCACCACCCGCGAGCAGGACCCGATGGTCAGCAAGCCGCGGCGCCCACCGCCGGTTTCCAGGCCGGCGCCGCGACCAGCGCCTGCTCCCGCCGCCGCGGCCAAGGCTGGGCCGGCGAACGAGGCGCCCGCCGCCGAGGCGGCGCCCTCCAGTCGTGCCGTGCTGCAGCTGCAGGGAATGGCCGGCAACGCCGCGGTCAGCGCGATGCTCGCCGGCGCTCTCGGGCAGCGCTCCGTCCAGCGCCTGGCCGGGACCCCCAGACCCGTACCACCGCCACCGCAGCCGCCGACCCCACCCGTACCGAACGAGCATCCCGGCTTCCGCGCCACCCAGTCGAGAGTCGCCGCCGCCCGCCGGAGCGCCGCGACGCACCCGAGCGCCAAGACCAAGGCCGTCGAGGCCGCCAAGGCGGCCCAGCCGCCGGCGGACGACAAGGAGGCCCAGGCCAAGACGGCCAAGGCCGGCGAGATGGGTGCCGCGCCGGCCGGCACCTTCGACAAGGCGGCGTTCATCGCCGCGGTCAGCGCCGCCATCG